>Ga0070750_10000814_pt1 | contig 17319 bp, 7 predicted proteins | sample VirMetDEL_Nov_24_FD_77013 | JGI IMG/M metagenome (GOLD analysis project Ga0070750, IMG submission 77013) | Aqueous microbial communities from the Delaware River and Bay under freshwater to marine salinity gradient to study organic matter... | ecosystem: Environmental > Aquatic > Marine > Coastal...
CTGGTACAGATGAAGTGACAGGATTATAGGAGAACAATATGGCAGATTTTAAAACAGCAGATATATGTGGTGCAAGTCCAAACCTAAACGGTGTATTAGAGAAGATGGATAGTTTGAAGAACTCACTGTCAAGTAGTTTAACTGTTGACCCATCAGCTCTCGCATCAACATTATCAAGTGAAGTATCAGCATTAAGTTCAAGTCTTTCAGGTATGATACCAGAATTACCTTCTGCACCAGATGTAAGTTTACAAGCAGAACTAACTTCACTGAGTAATATAGATTTAACATTACCTTCTGGTTTATTAGAGTATCGGTCTAAATTAGATTCTATTACAAATCAGTTTGGTGACTCTTTATCAAGTGCTGGTGTCAGTCTAGATAATTTAGTATCTCAAGTTGCTCCTTTAATACCATCACTGCCTGGGGCTTCAAGTGTAGACCTCTGTTCAGTAGTCCCAAACTTTAAATTACCAGATGGTGCAACTGAAGCAACAGAGGCAGCTGCAGAAACATTGATGGCAGATGCTCCAGGCATTGCAGAAAAAGTTGCAGAGGTTACTGCAAACTCGGAGGTTGCGAATGTACAGGCAGATTTAAAAAAAGTTACAGATGCAATTTCAAATGGAACTGCATATACTAAAGCATCAACCACTGTTGAGATAAAAACTCAAGATGTTGAACAAGCACCAATTAAAGTTGCAAGAGTAAAAGATAATCTAACAACTAAAACAGAAGAGGTTGGTGGTGTAACAGTAACAGTAAAAGAAAGACCCAGAACTATTGATACAAGTGTAGCAAAATATTTTGATAAACCAGTAGAGGTAACAATAGATAGATTTGTTTCTATTGATGCTTTACCAGCAGGAAAATGGAAAGATAAATTAAATAGAGCATGGAGATTTAGACATAGGGATAGTCCAGAATATAGTGAAAGTTTTAGAAATTCAATGATGGAAGCTCCAATGGAGTTGGAAGATGGTAGTATATTTACTCCTCTTACAGAGGCAGGTATAAATGTTTTAAAAAACTTTACAGATTCAAACATAATTCTTTTTAGACCTGTAAAAGTAATTAAGGTAAGAGCAATGTTAAAAGATAAACTTCGAAAGGAAGGTGATTTAGCAGGATTTCCATTTAAAAAGAAAGAAGCAGAAAAAGCTGGTATATATGTATACTTAAATGTTAATGATGTTTTTAAGCGTGGTACAAAAGATGCTGATAATTTCATTGTCCTTCCTAATAAAGACCAATTTGCTTATGTAGATATAAAGTATGAAATGGGAACTACTTACAACGCAAACTTTAAAGATGAAACAAGAGAAGCACTTACGACTTAATGTATAAATAAAGACATAGGAGTCAAAGTATGTCTGCGTACAAAGATGCACAAGCTAATAATGATATCAGTCGTAATGTAAAACAGTATAGAGATTTAGATTTGTTCTTCAGTAAGAAGTCCAACAAAGATGTGAATAAGGTAACTGATATTGAAGCAGTCAAAAGGTCTGTGCGTAATCTAGTTTTGTTAAACTCATACGAGAAACCTTTTCACCCAGAGATTGCTGGAGATGTGAGAGGATTACTCTTTGAAAATATGACACCACTTACATCAGCTGTCATTGCAAGAAAGATACAAGATGTGATAGAGAACTTTGAACCAAGAGCAAGATTGACTGGAGTACAAGCAATACCAAACTTTGACAGAAACTTGTATCAAGTGACTGTTTATTTTTATGTGGTCAATGCACCAACAGAATTAGTTGAGGTTACACAATTACTAGAGAGGTTACGATAGATGGCAATCAATGATAAAAGATTAAGTGTCACAGAGTTTGACTTTGATGATGTCAAAGACAATTTAAAAACATTCCTAAAAAACCAAACAGAGTTTACAGACTATGACTTTGAAGGTTCTGGTATGAGTGCGTTGTTAGATGTCCTTGCATACAATACTCACTATCTTGGTTTCAACGCAAATATGTTAGCAAACGAAATGTTCTTAGACAGTGCATCACTTCGTTCCAGTGTAGTATCTCATGCAAAGATGTTAGGGTATGAAGTAAGTTCACCTAGAGCTCCTATTGCAACTATTAATGTTTCACTTAGTACATCTCAGACACTTGCAACCATGCCTGCTGGAACTGCATTTACAACTTCAGTAGATGGAGTAAGTTATCAGTTTGTTACAATCACAGATGTTACAAAACAAAATACAGGTAGTGCAATTCCTTTTGACAGCACAGAAGTTTACGAGGGAACTTATACAACAACAAAATATCTCGTAGACAGTAGTGATGTTGACCAAAGATTTATGTTAGCAGATGTTCGTGCAGATACATCAACACTTACGGTGAGAGTTCAAAACTCAACGACAGATACAACAACTACAACTTACACAAAGGCAACTGACATAACACAACTGTCAAATGCAAGTACAGTTTACTATTTACAAGAAACAGAAAGTGGTAAGTTTGAGATTTACTTTGGAGATGGTGCAACCAGTGTTGCATTATCAGATGGTAATATAGTTCAACTTAATTATGTAATTACAAATAAGACTGCAGCTAATGGTGCGTCTGCATTTTCTTCACCCAGTTCAATTGATGGTATTACAGGTATCACTGTTACAACAGTTGCAAATGCAATCGGTGGTGGAGAACCAGAAACTATTTCATCTATAAAATTAAATGCACCACTTGACTACGCATCACAAGGTCGTGCAGTTACAGCAGAGGATTATAAAGTTTATGTAAGAAAACTTTTTAACAATACACAGGCTGTTTCAGTATGGGGTGGAGAAGATGGAAGTTTCGATACAAGCACAGGTGTAAGTTCTACACCAGAGTATGGTAAAGTTTTTATATCTGTAAAAAGCACAACAGGTATTAACCTTACAGTTTCACAAAAAGAAAACTTAGTAAAAGGTTTAGCACCTTTTAAAGTTGCATCTATTACTCCAGTAGTGGTCGACCCAGAAACAACCTTTATAATTTTAGGTATTACATTTAACTACAATTCATCTGCAACAACTTTAGGAAAAGCAACATTAGAAACAAATGTATTAACAACATTAACTGACTTTAGTTCTTCTACATTAAACACTTTTAATAGTCCATTTAGACATTCAAAACTTACAGGTTTAGTTGATGATACAAATACTGCAATTACAAATAATACAACAACAGTGACTATGGGTAAATTTTTTACACCATCTCTAAACACATCAACAAATTATACAATTAATTTTGCAAATGCATTTTACAATCCTCACTCTGAACATAACAAGAGTGGTGGTGGTATTCTTGCATCAACAGGTTTTCAGATTAATGGAGATACTGCAACAGATTATTTCTTTGATGAAGATGGTGCTGGTGTAGTAAGAATATACTCTTTAGTTTCTGGTGTGAGAACTTACTTAAGTTCTGCAGCTGGTACAGTTGATTATTCAAATGGAACTGTATCAATCAACGCAGTAAAAATAACAGCAGTATCAAATGTAGATGGTGCAATATCAACACAGATAAGAGTAACTGCAATACCAAGTTCAAATGATGTTATCCCAGTTCGTAATCAAATACTAGAAGTAGATTTAGTTAACTCAACTATAACAGGACAAGTGGATAGCACTACAACAACTGGTGTCGGTTATACCACAACAACATCTGGAACTGCAAGTACAACATCAGTTAATACAACTACATCTTACCCAACATCTTCTGGATACTAATCAATGGCAGATGAAAAGTCAAAACTACTGACTAAAGTTTCACCCCTCATAGAAGGACAGGTGCCTGATTTTATACAGGCTGACCACCCAATTTTTGTTAAGTTCTTAAAAGAATATTACAAGTTTCTTGAAGCTGGTCAAGTTACCTATGAGGTGGTAAACAGTTATGTGCGTTATGAAACTACAACCACTGCATATGTGTTAGATGAAGTAGATGGTGACAGAATACTCACAGAGGAAACTGTACAATTTACAAATGGTGAAATAATCACAGGTAATACTTCTGGTGCGACTGCAACGATACTTGTAGAAGATTCAAGAAATCTAAAACTCTATATTTCATCACAACAAAAGTTTATTACTAACGAAACATTTACAGGAGCAAATGGTGCTCAAGGTAAACTTACAAATTATCGTGCAAACCCTATACAAAATATACAACAACTTTTAGAGTATGCAGATGTAGATAATACTATCTTTGATTTCCTAGACCAGATGAGAGCTGCATTGATGACTTCTATTCCTAATGCTCTTGCACCTAGTGTATCAAAAAGAAAACTACTTAAAAATATTAAAGACTTATATGCAGCCAAAGGTACAAGAGAAGGTCACGAGTTATTCTTCAGAATACTTCTTGGAGAAGAAGCAAACATCTTTTATCCTACAGAACATATGTTGCGTGTGTCGAATGGTGACTGGAGAACAGAAACAACTTTAAGATGTGCTGGTTTTTCTGGTGTGTCTGGTGATGAGATTATTAATCAAAAGATTACTGCACAGACTTCTGGTGCAACTGCAATTGTTAATGATGCGATTACATTTCAAGAGGGAACACAATCTGTTACAGAATTAGAACTTGCAAATATCGTTGGAACATTTATAGACGGTGAAACAATTATTGCCAATTCTACTGTACGAGATGTTGATGTTTCATTTACAGTAGAAGCTATACTTTCCTCTGCGTCTTTATCTAATGATGGTATTCTTCATACTGATGCAGAACCAGTTGAGATAGAAAACTTAGGAAATGATGAAGCAAGATTAGTTGTGAGTGGTATTACAAGTGGTTCAGTCAGTGAAGTAATTGTTGATGATGCTGGTTCTGGATATGAGGTGGGAGATGTTCTTACCTTTACAACTTCAGAGAGTGATACTAAAACTGCAGCTGGTTTTGTAAGTGTTGTTGGTGGTGGTATACAATTAGAAACTGGAACACTAGATGACTCTGAAGTTACATCAGATGTAATCATTATAGAAGATGGAACAACTGCGTCAGAGGAAACATTTAATATTGTTTTAGATAGAACAGATGTAGATGGTGCAAATGCAAATGATGATATTATACTTGACGGAACAGATGCAACAAGTTCTAATGCTGGTTTCTCATTACTTTCTAATACAGTTGTTACAACAAACGATACATATGGAACTGCAAATGATAGACTGTTCTTAGAAGAAGATACTTTCACTACAGCAGAGAGAGGTTCTATACAAAGAATATTCTTATCAGATGGTGGACTATATATTTCAGATTTACCGACTGTTACAATTACAAGTACAGGTGGTACAGGTGCAGCTCTTACTGCATTAACAAATGATATTGGTTCTGCAAAATCTATCAATGTAAACAACACAGGATTTGATTACTCAATTACTAATCCTCCAGAGATAGAATTACGAGCTCACTTTATTCTTAAAGATGTTACAGGTACATTCTCTGCAACTAATACTTTAACAACTCACACTGGTGTAGTTAAAGGTTTCGACTCCAACACGAAAGTTCTTGATACGACATTCGAAGATGTAATCAGGACAGTGCAAGAACAAGAAGGAACTTTCAACGAAGAGATTGCATTAGAAGCTGGTACAACTATTTTAGAACCTCAAGGTATTTTACTTGAAGATGAATTAGACTTTGATGATGGTGAAGGTATACTACTTGAAACTGGTGGTTCTATTTTATTAGATGGTGAAAGTAAACAGACATATAACATTACAATAGAAGAAGGAACAATACCTTTTACTTCTATTGGAAATATTATACAAGAAGACAATAGTGGTGAAATACTTTTAGAGGGTACTCACAACGAACAAGTACAACACGCAAACAGTAAACTTTTACTTAACAGATATAGAGAGAATAATCCTAACTCTAGTTACCTAGTGATTGAAGCTGGTAATACTGGAGATGAGAACGATAGAGTATCTACAGAAGAGTTTGGTAATCTACTTATATTAAATGGAACAGACTCAGATGGAACAGATGCAATGGGTTCATTATTATTCCCAGATGAAACTGGTAATGGTAATATGGTTTATGACCAATCTGCATCTGGTATAGATGTTGGTTCAGATATCATACACGAAAGTGGTATTGACTTCTCAAAACAAAATGTTACTATCACAGATTCGAGTGGTGCATCTGGAACTATTGTTAAGGCTGACATTGCAAAAGGTACAACAGTTGTTGCAACCACATCAACATCAATTGGAAGTTATGAAGGTATTGAAAGTATTGTTGGTGAAGACTTAATTAGAATACAAGACTCTTTCTTTTATCAAGACTATTCATACGAAGTTCAAGTTGGTGCGTCACTAACTTCTTATCTAAACGAATTAAAGAAAGCAGTTCACCCTGCTGGATTTGCACCATTCGGTAAAGTTACAATTGCAACTGCACTTAATGCTGGTGTAAGAAATGCTGGAACAGATACACCAGATATTACAAGTGATGAGAAGTTCTCACCAATCCTTGCATCTGCTCTTGAGAATATCTTTGACCAAGTTTTTGGAATGAGATTGAAAGCAAACAACTCTGGTATCACGCACAGAGATGATAAAATCATTTACGAAACAGGTCATGTTGCTGGAGATAATTTAATCCTTGATGGTTCATCATCTGCAGCTGCATCTAATACACCAAGTAACATTTCAATATTATTAGAGAGTGGTTCTCAACCAGACGGATATGACTATGATGTTGCATACCTAGTTCTAAACTCAAGTGATGGGTTCAATGATGAGGGTGGTAAGTTAGATGTTGAGGCTGGTTCAATCACAGACGAGTATGATAACATACTTGCAGAAGATGGTAATATATTTGCACTAGAAGATGGTTTCATTAAACAAGGTGATGACATACTCTTTGAGGGAACAGTAGTAGATAACGAAGTTGCTGGTGGTGTGATGAAAGCAGAGAGTGCTCATAATGGTGTAGGTGAACAAAATGAAAAGACACTCGCAATAGTACACACAGTTAAGTTAAGTGTTAAACCAACAGTTAGACAAAGTAGAAATCTACTTACACATATTGCAACAAACACATTTGAGTTTGAAGATGTAACAGGTATTCAGTTAGAGAATGGATTAATTCTAACACTAGAGGACTTTGGTAACACTGATTTAGAATCTAATAACATTCTTAACGAAGATGACTCTGGAGATTTATTTCTTGCAGAAGAAGGAACATCACCTCTTGTATCAGATAACTTAGTCTTGAATGCAACACAAGCTCCACAGAGTTTTGGTTTCATTGTATTAGATGGAACAGACGCAAGTGGTTCTAATGCTGGTGATAATATTGATATGGAAGATGCACATGATATTGATACTGCAAGATTAATTACAGAAGACTCTTATGTTTCACAGATTGGAGAGGCAAGACAGAATGCTGGTCAGAAGATAATCGTTGAAGATAACAGAAGTAGTGCATTACAATTAGGACAGATAGGTAGTTTTACATTTGCAGAGTTCTTGAGAAGAGATAAGATTATCATAGAGAACAACTTTGACATTAACCCATTAGAATTTAGACAACATATCCTTGCAGAAAATGAACAATCACCTATCGCACTTGAGAGTGGTAATTTCTTTGTAGAGTTAGAAGATGCAAATAAACATACAACCAAATATAGAGATAATGGACAGACAGAATCAAGTCAAGCTAATGGAGAAGAAGCAGATGGTATTTCATTAGAAGCAGAGTCAGGAAGTTTGACAGTAGAAGATTACTCAACGAACTCATTCATAGAAGCTATATTATTAGAGAGTGGAACACAAGTTGGTGGACAAGACCATCTTGCAATTGAAAGTTCTCTCACACAAGATGATGATATCTCAGATGGTTTCTTACTAGAAGATGGTACAGGTCAAGATGCTGGTGATGTTATTATATTAAACGGAACAGACTCTTCATCAACAGATGCTGGTTTTAAACTATTAGCTCAACTTGACGAAGATGAAATACTTCAAAACCCAAGAGTATTCTTGATGGAAACATCAAACATATTTCCAAGTGTTGGTTCAATACCACTAAGTAATTTTACACTAAATAGTACTAGTAGTGGTTATGACCCAGTAACACATTCTTCAGTGATTACAACTAGAGATACTGGTGACATTGCACTTGAAGATGGAACAGACACAAACGATTCCTCAAATGGTTTCTTACTAGAAGAAACAAGTGGGGATAATTTAGATTTAGAGGGTGCAACTGGTATAACACCTTAATAAGTTGTATAAATAATTCAAAAGGATTAAAGAATGTCAGCAATCATTACAGAAAAATTCAGACAACACAATGCGAGAAACTTTTTTGAGTCTTTCTCAGAGGCATCAGCAGATGTCTACTACCTTTTCTTAGGAAAGGCCACACCATTTACCACAGGGACTACAGGAGGAAGTGACAGTTCACCTTCCACACCAGCAGACAGTGTATCCAGAGAGTTTTATAACTGGGACTCAATGTTAGGTGCAAAGAAGGTTACATCTTCAGATATCGCATATGCATTACCTAGAAGAAACTGGGCAAACAGTACAGTTTATGATATGTACGAAGACAATATCAGTTCATCAAACACTGCAACAAGTGGTGCATCAAACCTTTTTGACTCTACATTCTATTTCGTAACATCAGATTTCAGAGTATATAAAGTACTTGACAACAACGGTGGAACTGCGTATAGTGGTACAGAACCTACATCAGAGTCCACATCAGCATTCGCACTTGGTGGATATGTTCTTAAATATATGTACAAGATATCTGCGTCACAAGCTGCAAAATATGTAACAACAGATTACATTCCAGTATTTGATGATGCAACTGTGACTGCAGCTGCAACAGATGGTGCGATAGAAAGTCTTTCTGTTACTGCTGGTTCAGGTTACACAGACGGAACATACTATGCAGCTGTCTATGGAGATGGAACTAATCAAGGAACATCTTCTGGTGCAATAGTTCGTATCACCGTTTCTGGTGGTTCAATTCAATCATTTGGTTTGACTGCTGGTACAGATACAACAATTCATAGTGCTGGTGCTGGATATACATTCGCAACAGTTAATCTAGGTTCAGACTATATCTTTTCAGATGCAGCTCTTTCATCATCTACTACATTAGGTAGTGGAACAGGTGGTGCGATTGCTGTTATCATTGGCCCTAAGGGTGGACATGGTAATACTGCAATAGATGAGTTAGGTGGACACTATGTAATGACTGCAACAACAATCACAGAAGCAGAGGGTGATGATTTTTCAGTCGCAAACGATTTTAGAGAAGTAGGATTAGTTGTTAATCCAAACGCATTTGGAACATCAACTGTTGCAAGTGCTACTACAGCAAGACAAACCTATGCAGTCAAGTTCGCAACTGCGAGTGGTACATTTGATGTAGACGAAAAAATATCACAAGCATCTACTGGTGCAATAGGTAAAGTTGTAGAATACGATAGTTCAAATAAAATACTTTACTACCAACAAGAACGATTTGGTGACTATGGAACAAACTCTACTACAGGTGCGTTTGTTGCTTTCAGTGGTGCAAACTTAATTACAGGTGCAACCTCTGGTGCAACTGGAACACCTCAAACAACAAGTTCAGAAACAGTAACCCTTGCAAATAATAATACAGCAGTATTTACTGCTGGATATGCAAATCCTGAGCTAGACCCAGACAGTGGAGATATAGTTTACATAGAAAATAGAAAACCAATTCAAAGAGCTTCTGACCAAACAGAAGACATTAAACTTATAATTGAGTTTTAAATATGGCACAGAAAACTGATTTAAATGTATCACCATATTATGATGATTTTGATACAACCGATAATTTTCATAGAGTTCTTTTCAGACCTGGCTTTGCAGTTCAGGCTAGAGAGTTAACACAACTACAGTCTATTCTGCAAAATCAGATTGAACGACATGGACAAAATATTTACAAAGATGGTACAGTTATCATACCAGGCCAAGTATCTATTTCAAATGCGTATACTTCAATACAACTTGCATCTACTTTTGGTGGAGAAGACGTTGTCGTTGCACAATACCTAAACACCACAACTCCTGTAACTATAACAGGTGTAACTTCTGGTGTCAAAGCACAAGTCATTGGTGTAAAGGCTGGAACATCAACAACACAACCAGTTCTTTATTTACAATATATTGCAACAGGAACAGATAACGAAACAACAACCTTTAGTAATTCAGAAAATATTACAGCAGATGCTTCAGTAACACACACCACAACATACGCAACAAATGTTGCATCTGCAACGACACACACCTCTGCAGCTCAAACAGGTGTATCTGCAAAAGTTGAGAATGGTGTCTATTATATTAAAGGACAGTTCGTAAGAGTTGCAGAACAAACTCATGTAGTAAGTGACAGTGATTCAACTGCAACTGCAAGAGTTGGTTTTTCAATAACAGAAAGTTTAATCACACCAGAGTCAGATAGTTCACTTACAGATAATGCAACAGGTTCAGCAAACTTTGCAGCTAAGGGTGCTCACAGATTAAAGATTGCATTGACACTTACAAGTCTTGCAGAAAGTTCAACTGCTGACTCTTCTTTCATAGAAGTAGTTAGAGTTAAGAATGGTATCGTACAATACGAAGCAAGATTTACAGAATATAATATTTTAGGTGATACACTTGCACGAAGAACATTTGATGAGTCTGGTGATTATACTGTAAGACCCTTTCAATTTGATGTAAGAGAAGGAACAACACAGACAGTGCAGAACGAAAGATTTGCTGGTGTATACACTACTGGTGCAACAACTAATGATGAGAACACTGCATCAAGTTCTTTACTTGCACTTGCGTGTTCGCCTGGTAAAGCATATGTCAGAGGTTTTGAAATTGAAAAGATTACTAACACATTTAAAGATATAAACAAGGCTAGAGATTTTAGTACAGTTAATGCTGGTATTACAACCTTTGAGATTGGTAACTTTACAAAGATAACAAATCTATACAACACACCAGACATTGGTGCAGTCAGTGGTGAAACAACTGCATATAATACTTTAGGATTATTTGATGATATAACTTCTACAAGAGGAAGTGCATCTGGTAATCAAGTTGGTGTTGCAAGAGCAAGGTCAATACAATATGATTCTGGAACTGCTGGTAACACAGATGCAATTTATAAATTATTCTTATTTGATATCAGACCATTTACATATTTAACTTTAAATGACACACCAAGTCCTACACTTATAGCCTCTCATTCAAATGGTGGTGTTAAAATTACAGGTAACACATCTGGTGCAACTGGATTTGTTTTTGGTTCATTAACTTCTGGAACGCAAATTGTTCTTACACAAGTCATTGGAACATTTAGTTCTGGTGAAAAGTTAATTGCATCTGACTCTGCTGAAACAGGATTAATTATAGAGAATGCAGCTAATGCTGATTTAACAGTATCAGACATTGTAACACACACATTCGCAGATGCAAGACAAATCTTTATGGACGACTCTGATGGTGGTCAAGACTTTACAGCTGACTTAGTTCTTACTGCAACATCTACAACAAGAGTTGGTAAAGTTGTTCTTAATGGTACAGACGCAAACTCAACAGATGCAAATGATGATGTCTTACTAGAAGATGCCTCTGGTAATATAGAAAGAGAAAGTGAAAAGATTGCATCTCTTACAAGTCCAGAAAAAAATACATCTATATTTAAATTACCAAAGAAAGTTATAAAGACATTACTTACAACTGATAACAATAACGCAAGTGACTCACAGATAACAGTTCGTAGACAGTTCGTTGGAACAACTACAACTGGTGGTGTGGTATCATTCACTGCTGGAAGTAACGAAACATTTGTATCCTTTGCAGAGAAAGATTATACAATGTCTATTCTAACTGCTGGTGATGGTACTGGTGGTCAAGGTGATATCGTAAGTGTATCTGGTAAAACATCTGGAACAGGAACAGCAACATTAACAGTTACAGATAATACCATATTAGGTTCTGGTGCAAAAGTTAAATTTATAGGTACAATATTAAAGACAAGTGTTGCATCTAAAGTTAAGACAACACAGTTATGTAAACAATTAAAAGTTGCAACTGGTGCTACTGATGCATTCGGTACAAGACCAACAGACGAACAAATATCTTTAGGTCGTGCAGATGCTTTTAAATTAGTAGGTGTGTTTGACTCAGAAGATACGAGTTCAGATGCTACCACACCAGAGTTAACACTGGGTGCAATCACAGGAACATTTACTAGAGGTGAACAAATCACAGGTTCATCATCTGGTGCAACTGCAAGAATTATTGATACAATATCTCCTATGTCGTATGTACTAGAAGGTGGATTTGGTGCAACAGATTTTACTACATCTGACACAATCACTGGAACATCTTCTGGTGCGACTTCAGACGTGAGTGCTGTTACAGCTGGTAGTAAAGTAATCACCAGTAGTTTTACATTAGATACTGGACAAAGAGATAACTTCTATGACATTGCAAGATTGTTTAGAAAGAAAACTGCAACTGCACCTAGAGGACGATTGTTAGTTGTTTATGATTTTTTTGCACACAGTGCTGGAGAGTTTTTCTCTGTAGATTCTTATTCTGATGTTGGTGGACAGATGGGTTACGAAGATATTCAAACATACACTGCAACAAGAATTGACCCAGATGACCCACAACCAAGTGGTGAGTTTCCTTTAACAGACTGTATAGATTTTAGACCTACCTGTGAAGATATAACTGGTGCGTCAACAACACTATCTGCTGTAGATGAAATTACAGGTAAGTCATTTGACTTCTTTCATAGACAGTTTGACGGAGCAGGTTCAGTTGTTATTGATACTCCACAACCAGACAGTTTCATACAAGCAGACTTTGAGTTTTACTTAAACAAAAGAGCTTCACTATTCTTAACAAGAGAAGGTGAGTTTAAAGTTGTTGAAGGACAATCTGCTGAAGTGCCAGTAGAACCAAAAGATTTAGATGACGCAATGAAACTTGCAAAGATGCTTATACCAGCATTTACATTTAGACCAAGTGATGTTATTGTTGAGAGAATGAAAACTCAAAGATTTACTATGAGGGACATTGGTAAATTACAAGACAGAATAGAGAACATTGAATTTTCAACTGCATTAAGTTTATTAGAAAGAGATGCAGAGAGTTTTGAGATACAAGATGAAAATGGATTAAATAGATTTAAGTCTGGTTTTGTTGTAGATAATTTTTCAGGTCATAGATTAGGAAAAGTTTCTGACATAGATTACAAGTGTGCAATTGATATGGTAGAAAAAGAGTTAAGACCTAAGTGTATTCTTAAGAACTCACAGTTATCAGAAGTTGCAACTACAGATAGTGCAAGAACAACAGCTGGTTATCAAAAGACTGGTGATTTAATTACATTACCATACACACATACTAATCTCGCAGAACAACCCTACGCAACAAAAACAGAAAATGTTCAACCATATTTACTTGCAAGTTTTGTAGGTAAGATAGAATTATCTCCTTCTGGAGATGAGTGGTTTGAAACTGAAACTGCACCAGCAGTTATCATTAATCGTGAAGGTAACTTTGATGCGATTGAAGCTGCAAATAGAAATGCGATAGGAACAGTTTGGAATGCGTGGGAAACAACTTGGAGTGGTATTACACAGGTTGATAATTTTTCAAGAAGAGTACACGCTGGATTAGTTTCAAGACAAATCAATGTAGGTGCGACTTCAAGAACCGATAGAGAAAGAACTGGATTAAGAACTAATGTTGTTGAAAATGTTACAGAAGAAGTTGTTAATAGTAGAACTATTAGTAGAGCATTAATACCATTTGTTCGTCCAAGAAATGTTACATTCACTGGTAGTGGTTTTCAACCTAACACAAGAGTCTACGGTTTCTTTGATGGTGTTCCAGTTACGATATACATTACACCGTCTGCTGGTTTCTCATCTGACTCTACTATCGTTGCTGGAAGTCCTTTAATCACATCATCATCTGGTGCAATTGCTGGAACATTTGCAATACCAGACCACAGGTTTCCAGGCCAAGAAAATAATCCAAGATTTAGAACTGGTGAAACAGCATTTAGACTTTCATCTAGTGAAACGAATGTATTAAAACCAGCACCAAAAACACAAGGTAATGCAATATATTATGCACAAGGTATTTTGAATACAAACCAAGATACAATTGTTGCAACAAGAAACGGAATATTAGTTCAAGACAATGTTGAAGAAACAACATCTGAATCATTTAGAACAACAGTTAGAAGAACACAGTGGTATGACCCACTTGCACAAACCTTCCTAGTTACTGAAGAAGGTGGTGCATTTGTAACTAAAGTTGATTTATACTTTGGTCAGAAAGATGATACATTACCTGTCGAAGTTGAGATTAGAGAAGTTATTAACGGTTACCCTGGCCCTAAGATTATGCCTTTCGCAAGGGTGGTAAAAAATCCATCAGATGTTAATGTATCTGATACAGCTGCAACTGCGACAACATTTACCTTCCCATCACCTGTATATTTAAAACAAGCAGAATATTGTGTTGTTGTGATGACTGCAAGTTTACACTATAGATTATGGATTTCAGAAATGGGACAAGTTGATGTCGGTGGTGGTAACAGATTAGTTTCAAGACAACCATATCTGGGTGTGTTATTTAAATCACAGAACAACTCAACATGGAATGCAATACAAGCTGAAGATATGAAGTTCACGTTGTATCGTGCAAACTTCACTACGAACTCAACTGGAACTCTTGCATTAACAAATGATGATATAGGTGATGAAACAACTGCTGAAGATGGTTCAACAGAAGTGTATGGTAAAAGACTTGCTAGAAATCCATTAGTATTAACAAACAGTTCTACAGTTATGCAAGTTAGACACCCAGACCACGCAATGTATTCTACATCTAACAATGTAACAATTACAGGTGCAAAGTCTGGAATATCTACAACACTAAACGGTGCGATTACTGCTACTGCAACATCACTTACTCTTACATCTGCAACAGGATTTGAAGCAAGTAGTTTATCTTCAAGATGTTATGTAAAGATAGGTAATGAAATTATGTTTGGTACATTATCTTCATCTACTATTGGAAGTTTAACAAGAGGTGATGATGGAACAACTGCAGCTGCACACGCAGATGATGCTACAGTAGAATTATATCAGATACTTAAAACACCGTTAACAGAAATTAACAAGACACATACTGCACTTGCAAATATTCAAATGGACTCATATACTATATCTTTAACAACTGCACCAACAATTACTGGTGGTTCAACAGACGCAGAGGTTGGTGACATAAGTGTATTTGCTTCAGAGAATTACAGAATGGAACTTTTGAAAACACAGATAAGTGCATTAGAGTTACCAGAAACAACATTAACTTCAAGTGTCAAAACAACAAGTGGTACAAGTCCAGCTGGTTCAGAGAGTTCATTCTCAACTGCAACCACATCAACTGTTATACCATTAAATGAAAACTTTAAGTTTGATTCATCAAGAATTATTGCTTCTAAAATAAATGAAACAAATGAGCTTGGTGGTGCGAAGTCTTTCTTCTTAGATATTGGATTAAGAAGTTCTGTATCAAACCTATCACCAGTCATTGACTTTGATAGACTATCAGTCATTGCAGTTGGTAATAGAATAAACAATGTAGATAGTTCTTCAGATGTATATCCAACAACTGATTTTGTTGCATCAACAGAACCAGAGGGTGACCAGAACGCATTTATCTATATCACAAAAAGAATACCACTAGAAACTCCTGCTACTGCATTGAAAGTTTTCTTTGCTGGTCATAAACACTCAAGTTCAGAAATTAAATTATTATTTAAAACACTAAGGTCTGACTCTGCTGATGACTTTGATGAATTAGGTTATCAATTCTTTAATACAACTGGAACAACAGATAATACAACTGCATCATCACTTGATGACGGAGATTTCCAACAATATCTCTACACAGCTGGAGTGACAGATGATGGTATTGGTGAACCATTACCAGAGTTTATTCAGTTTGCAATCAAGATAGTTGGACAAGGAACAAATGCAGCTGAACCAATAAGAATAAAAGATTTAAGAATAATCGCACTGGCAACATAATGGATAAAAAATATTTACAGGTAGATGGACACGAAGATTTAGTAAGAGATACACAATCTACTGCGATTATTAATAAAAATAAAGGTGCATATTTAATTGCAAAACAAAGAGCAGAAGCTGCACAAAGACAAAGAGATGCGATAAGAACTGCGAATAGAGAGATAAATAATATAAAGAGTGAAATGCACGAAATTAAATCTATGTTAAAAACATTACTGGATAAAAACTAATGGCAATTACAGCAGGACAAGTTACTACAACTTCAACACTCGAACAGTTTAGAGTAGAGTTTAATAAACTCCAAACTGATGTAAGTGGTATTGAGGCAGGTAGTTTAAGTTTTACAAACATATCTGCAACTCAGATATCTGTTGCAGAGTTAACTGTTACATCTACATTATCAGCTGCATCTTTCATTTTTGAGGGAACAACAGATGATGATAATGAAACAACATTTGGTGTTATAGACCCAACTGCTGACAGAACAATTAATTTACCAAACGCAAGTGGAACTGTACTGTTAACAGCTACAACTGAAAACTCATTTATTACTGGACAAACATCTATTACTTCTGGTGATATTGTTTCTGGTTCTGATGAATTATTAATTAGTGATGCAAGTGCATCTGCATTTAAAAGAATTACAGTTGACAACCTAATCAGTTCTGCTGGTGGTTTAACATCTGTTGCAGCCGATACCACGCCTCAACTTGGAGGTTTTCTTGATGGTCAGGGCAATGATGTTAGAAATATAGGATTATTAGAAGCAGACAATCTTAGTGGTTCTTATGGTAGTTCATCTGCACCGATTACAATTACTGTTACCGTTGCAAGTAAAACAGCTGCACACCCATACAATGGAGATGGAAGTAGTAGTGCATATTTCTTAGACGGTGTCGAATCACCAGCACTACAATTAAATGGTGTAGATAATACAACTTCTGACTCTGGATATTATTATAGGTTTGACCAAGCAGATAGTTCCAATAGTAGTCACCCATTAAGATTTTATCTTGACGCAGACAAAACCACTGCATACACTTCAGGAGTAACAACAAATGGTACGCCTGGAAATGCTGGTGCGTACACACAGATTGATGTAGATGAAGATACACCAAATATTCTTTACTACCAGTGTTCTTCTCATGGATACATGGGTAACCACGCAGTCGTAGTAGGTTCAAATAAAATAAATCATACAGA
>Ga0070750_10000815_pt1 | contig 17316 bp, 27 predicted proteins | sample VirMetDEL_Nov_24_FD_77013 | JGI IMG/M metagenome (GOLD analysis project Ga0070750, IMG submission 77013) | Aqueous microbial communities from the Delaware River and Bay under freshwater to marine salinity gradient to study organic matter... | ecosystem: Environmental > Aquatic > Marine >...
ATGAAAGGAACCGAAGCGCCCGAAATATTAACGGACGTGTTCGAAGTGAATTATCAAAATATTTCTGAAACATTCGAAAAGGTGCCGAAGTGGATCCGCGAAAAAATGGCTTTAACGCCAGAATATGCAAACTGTGGATTCGTGTTCCCTACTGAAGACGAAACGACGCCAGAAACAAAAGAAACGACAAAAGTCGAAGACGATTCGCAAGCTGAAGGAAAGAAAAAAGATCTACCGTTCTAAAATGAATATTTATTTCAATAACATACTTTTAAACGTTGTCGGGAATCTCGAAAGAGACCCCGACGCGTTCGAAGTGTTCTTCGAAGTTGAAAGAATAAAATACAAAGGCCAGGACGTAACGAAAATATACGAATCTTTGGACCTTATCGACGAAATAAACGAAATTTGTAAAGAAAAAGCAATTTATGGAAAATTATAATATATTCAAACATCAAATAGACGGGATAATTTCCGAAGTCGAAAACGGCGAAGTTTCCGCCCTTAATTCATACATTGAATTAAAACGTATGTCGAAGGAATTGGACGAGGCTTTAAAGTCGATTAAGGACGAAGCGCTTTCCGAAGCTGAAGCATACGGGAAAGGCGAACAAATCATTCAAGGGGCTGTTGTTTCTGTCCGTGCCGTTGGCGGAAAATGGAAATTCGATCATATAGGCGAATGGAAGGAAATCGAAGACAAAAAGAAAGCTATCGAAGCCAAGTATAAGACAGCTTTTAAAAATGCTGAAAACGGCCTTTATAACGTTGCGGAATCGACGGGCGAAATACTGGAACTTCCTTCTTATTCGGCGGGACCAGACGCGATAATTTTAAAGTTTCCGAAATAATAATTAATAAAGTGCGCTCAAGGCGGGGGGAATGTTTGCTACTCTCCCAAACAGATAAAACGTAAATTCTGTTTCAAGGTTCGAATCCTTCACTTTAATAAAAAGGCCCCATTCATAACGAACTAGGCCTTTTTTATTAATCTGGCGATATGGTAACCGAATTAATTATTTTCGACCTGGAATATAATTTCAACGAATTTATATAAATCGTCCCAGGTAATAACATTTAAAAATTTCAATACGAAAACAAGCGTAACAACGGCCCAAACAACGAAACGCGTTTTATCAACCTTATTTTTTCCGCCCGCTTCAGAACGAAGGTTGTTTTCTATTTCTGTCGCAACGTGGCCGAACGGTGTCGCTTTTAAAACCCCTAATCCGACAGATTTTAAAAATATGCCCGACTTTTTGGCGAATGATTTAAATTTTAATTTTCTTCTTTCCTTATTCATGACTTAATTTTAAAATGGTAAATATTTGTTTCGCCCGTCGATTCTAATAACTTTTAAAGCTTGTTTTCTGTTTCCGCTTTTCTTTAACGAAACATGGACCCAATCTGGATTTAATTCGTTTCCGTATTCCCAAATTAATTGGTCAAATTCAAGGTTTTCAAGTATGTAATGAAATAATTCAGCGTTCGTTTTTTCGCCCATGGCGTCGATGTCGATAGCTGAACCATTTAACGCGACGTGTTGGCTTGTTTTTGATCCCCCGACCCCAGCGTTAACGCCGACAGAACGAAAGAAAGAATTCACGCGAATAGGTTCGCCCGCCCATTTGCGTAACGGTTCGAAAACCTTTTCAGCTAAACGAATCATGTTCTTTAACTGTTCCGCATTAGGCGTGTTGTCAATTTTTACGCGCGTCCTTGTCGCTTCGTCATAACTTATATGTTTCGATATTCTTTTCATTTTTTCCATTCTTGTAATATTTTTTCGATTGCTTCGCTTGAATTTTCAAATGTTTTTTCCGCGTGTTTAATGTCTTTCGAAAGTTCGTCTAATTTCCCCGAAAAATGATCTTTCAATTTATCCATTTTTAACTCGAAAATCGTTTCGAGTTGCGAAATTTCATTCGGTATTTTTTCCGTTAATTGTTGGATTTTGTCGCCTTGTTTAGACTGTTCGACCTCGATTCTGTTTTTATAATCGAATAGCTTTTTTCGCGTGTCCTTCGCTTCTTTATCTGAACGAATAAATAGGAAGGCCAGGACGCCCGTAAACCCTTTAATTAGCCAATCGATTAAGGTTTGATTATCCATTATTAATTTATTTCGCAAGTGAATTGACCTTTCAACGTCCAGATAGGTTCGAGCGCTTCGTTTGCCGTTGCTTGAATAGCCATTGACGGAGTTGTTCCGAAAGTATATTCACGATTAAAAGACGCGTCGCTGTCAGCGTGCGGGGCTTGTATATTCATTAATATTTTTTTCGTACTTAATGAATGATTTTGTATCGACAAGGCCCCAGATAAAGTTTGAGCGCTTACACTTTCCGAAGCACGTCCAACCGTGTAAAAGTCTAATATATTAGTAACGCCCGTAATAAAGCCAAGATCCATAATAAAAGACGATACGGGATCAACTGAATATTCTGGGACTTCAATATCTTTCAATAAGAAATCGACAAACATCGTTTTTCCGATTCTTTTATATTTTATATGACTATTAGCGTGATCCATTGAAGTAACGGCCGTGTCCCCAGAAGCTTGCGCCCCGGACGCTGAATTATATAAAACTTTCGATTGAATCGATCCCGTAGATAAAGACGTCCAGGCGCTATTTATTAGCGTTATATTTGTTTCGTTCGCTAAAGATTTTGTTTCGTTCGCTTCAGATAAAGTTTGAAGCGTTTCGATGCCTAATTTTAAACGTGTACGATAAGAATAACGTCCAGCATTTATATATTGCCATTCTGGACCAGTAGAACCGAATAAAACAGGAACGTCCGTCCCAGAAACAAAAGAAGCCGCACTTTTTAAAGTTAATTTTCCGCGCCTTAATTGATACGTTTCTACTGAACTAGCATCTTGAAAAGTTTTCAGTCCTGGCGTTGTTCCCGTGAATGAATCGTCTAATTCTAAAACATAACCGTCGAATAAAGAAAACGATGAAGCTAAAACCGTTTCGGGAATCAATAAAATTTCCCCATTTAATATGGCATAACTTTCTGGAAAAGTCCAGGAATTCGAAGCGTCAATCGTTGGCGGTGTCCCCGTGAAATCTATTTTATCGAAAATAAAACCGTCGTTAGTTAGTGTTGAATCAATTAAATGATTGTGCAACCCTTTAAAACCGTCGCGGATTGCATCGTCCATGAAGCGTAAATCGTCTAAAACGAAAGGATATCCGCCCGTTCCTGTTGTAATTAATTTATCCATAAATCAAAAGTAAACAATATTATAATTTTTTCCAGCCATTTTATAGGTGTTAATTCGTTTAATCAATAGATTTTCATTGAAAGCGTTTCCCTTATAATCGTTAGCGGTCTGAACGTATGTCGGAACGTGAACAGAAAACGAAAACGCCCCCGAAACAAGTTCCGAAAAATTACTAAAATATAAAGGCGCTTCGCCTTCCGAAAAGTTAAAAAAATAGTTCGGGTCCTGGGCTTCCGATTCATTCCATACATAATAATACGATATATTCGCCCCGTCGACTATATGAATGTCATTCGGCGTAGTGTACGGGTTCGGATAAACGGTATTAAGGTATTTTTCTAAATAAATTATTTGACCGTTAAAAGCTAATTTAAACACTATTTCGTTACGGAAAGCGAAAAAACTATCGTTCAACGTCTGAAGCCCTTTCACCGCTGAATTTATAAAATCCAAGTTCTTTGTCTTCCTTAAAAACCAAGGAAACAAAGCTTTTACGAAATTTTTATAATTTATATGAAAGTCCATATTATAAAGTTATCGGATTGTATATTATAACTGTCGGGTCCGTAAGTGGAAAAGCTGGATCGATTTGTAAATAACCAGCGTTTGCCGTGTAATTTTGCCCCGTCGAAGCATATGACCCCGCCCCGCTTTTCGCTTCTGAACTTGTCAAATAAGCGTCGGAAACCCCTTCAGCTAACTGAATAGAATCGATGAATTTCGTAAGGTTAAACACCCCGTCGAAAGGTAGTCCCGTAATATATCCGTTTATTGCATCGACAACAGGAAATGTTCCAGGCGTTGCGATTAATTCGCCCGTACTTGAAAGCGTCAAAGGATCATAATCGATATTTAAAACAATCTTTAAAAAATCGGCGTTAATATTAGTTATCGAAATATTGGTCCCCGCAAATTTAATCTTATTAATGTACGTCGTGAACGCTGTTTCTTCAGTCCCCGAAAGTGGTTCCAACCCGCCCGCGCCGTCGTCCTTCGCTATTTTAATACGAAGTTGCGCCCCTACTTCCGTAACTGAAGCGTTCGAAACGATTTTCGGTCCTGTCGATCCGTCCGCGTATTCATATTTTAAATTTGTCGAATCCCATATTAAAGCGTCCCCATATTGAAAATTTAAAACTTCGTTTCGATACCAGCGTTTAGTCCCTGTAATAAGTTCGTTCCCCCTTGCTTCGACTTCCAATAAATGAAGGTCGAAAATTTGTTCGTGGGACCATATCGCAACGGCCATAACCCAAAACATAAGGCGCCAAAATGCAACCTTCGACGACGAAGTTAAATTCGTCAAAAATGTTTGGGCCGTGTCTGGATTCGGGACAAGGGCGTTTAATGACGAAAACGTTTCCTTTTCCGTGATTATTTCGTCGTAAATTTGTGAAATCGTTCTTGACATAGTTATATATTTATATCGGTTCTTGTTCTGTCCAATTAGCACCTTCGCAAATAGTTAATATTTCAGCGTGTGTATATGTTGTAAATGTTTCGCCCTCAACTATAAAAAATTGATTGTCTATTGATTTTCTTACTGTATCTTTTGTTGAGAATCCACTACAAAGCGAGTAATCAAATGTTTCTAGTTCTGAAATTGGTCTTATATCGTAGCCCATTGTTTATTTATTTTTAGTTTGGATATTGTTTTCCTGCACCTGAGTTGTATAATTCTGTTACTTCTGTTGAGGTTAATTGTCTGTTAAAAGGGGCGAACTCATCAAATATACCTCCAAAATATTGAACAGTAGATATATTCCTTCCGAAAAATAAAGGTTCGGAATTAGAAGAGCTTAAAGTAAGATTTGAAGCTACAACCGTCAACGCTTTATCAACTCCGTTAATGTATATATTAACCGTTTTTGTAGAGGCTTTATAAGTAATACTAATCATTGAAAAACCTGTTGAAATACTATCAACTGTTTTTACATAAATCCTATTAGTGTTTGAATTTTGAATAGCAAACTCAAATTTTCCATTCAAAATATATGCTAAATATCCAGATGTAGCAGTGTTTGCACTCATTTTTCTTAAAAGTGAATGATTATCTGTATCAGTTATATTTATCCAAAAATTAAAACTAAAATCTGTTGTTCCATCAAAATCGAAATTATTTCCAAAATCAATATAATCATTTACCTTATCAAGTGAAAAACCATTATTAATAATTCCAGTACCATAAGTAGCACCGTTAACGAGCGTACCGTTATAATTACCTAAAGCATCGTTTGGTGTGTTGTCTGCTGTGTAATAAGCTAGTAAACCATCCCAAAGAGGGTCAACACCACCACCCAACTCACGAAAAAAAGGAATTAAATTTCTATACATTTTTTATAGCTCGTTATAATAAGGGAAAACGTGCCAATTTCCCGACGTCGTATCCTTAATCGTTATAAAATATAAATTCTTTCCTATTTCTGTCGTCGTAGGGAGCGCCGAACCTATCGGGACAAATATCGCGTTAAATGTCAAAGCGCGGGCCGTTCCGTCGTCTTTTATTCTAAAAAGTAATGTTTTACCGTTCCCCACAGCGCCCGACGGTTCGTTTATTGTTATTGCTTCAGTTAGCGCCGTGACTTCGATTAAATCGTTCGATGTTAACGGCGTTAAACTTGCCGTTGACGCTACCGTCTGAAGTATTGGCGTTTTATCCGACTTCAAAGCTAAAGCCGTATTGATACCTTTTTGAGAAACAACAAAAGAATCGGAGTTATCCGTTAAATTCAATTTTAATTTTTCAAGGTTCAAATTCGAAGACGCCAATTCGTCCATGATTTCCTTGACCTTAACGGCTGTTATTTCGCCGTTCGAATTCGTTGTTATGTAATCCGTGATTAATGTTAAAATTTGCGCTTCCGTCATGTCTTATTTAATTAATTAAAATCGAAGTTGAAATCTGTTCCGAAGTGGCCCAACGCTAAAGAATAATATTCATCGTCCGCGTTATTTAGGTTAAAATTACGCTGTTTGAAGTAATTTCGGACCTTATTATCTGGCGTTTCTTCATTGTTTAAAGTCAACGTTCTGTTCGTTACATATTCACGCGCTAACGTGATTTTATTCAATCCGAGCGAATTCGCCGTTAAGGTCGGGAAAAGCCCCGTTTCGATATCCCCGAAGTTTTGAATAACAACGTCGAAAATATCCTGTCCGCTTTTTATAGTGTATTCCATTTTATAAAATATTTTTTCGTGTTGCGTCAATGTCGATAATTCCTTTCGTAACGTTCGAAACGTCCAACTTCCGAACGTTATATCCGTCGCTTTCTAATTGTAGTTTAATTGCTTGTTTAATCGCTTGCGAACTAAAAGGCCCGTTTACGAATTTACGAAGCCCGACCCCAATTAAAGGAAATTGTCGAAATTGCCCTTTGTCGGCCGTTAAAATCATTTCGACATGTTGCGAATCTGAATCGTTAATAAATAAATCCCCGTTAAGGATTTCAAGGTCCCCGTCCGCGTCTGTGATAATGTCTGTAAATGTCGCCATGAGTAAAATTTTTAAAGTGTGAACATGTGAACGTTAGCGTGAACGTTTGATTTTGTTAACGGCAACGTTTCCGAAGTCAATAAAAACGGGCTTTCCGCTTCTAGTGTGAACGTGTGTACATTAATATATAAATAAAAGTATATATATATTAATATAGATAAGGGGGGAAAGGGAAAAGTTTTCATATTTGCATCGTTCACGTTCACAATATTTGATAAGTGTTTAAAAATCAATCCTTTAAATGTTGCCATTAGTGTTTTATTTTATCGTTTTCGATGTCAACTAATAACGTCGGCGTTATCGTTTGACCGAAATAAGGCCCTAAAACAGCTTTTAATGACGCTCCCCCGTCCGCTGGAACAGGAACCCAGGCCGAAAGTAAAGTTTTTAAATTATTAATATCGTTTTCAACTGTGTTTAATTTATTCAATAAATCATTAACCTTAACAAGCCCCCCGTTTTGACCGCCGTCGATTGTTATTTCGTTTTCAGTATCTAGCGTGATTTTATCGACTTCCGAGAATAAAGAAACATATCCCGTTAATTTATTTAAAAACGTTACAATGACAACTGATCCAATAACGGGAAAAATACAAAGTCCATTCGAGCCGTTTAAAGCACTTTGAAGCCTTACGTCGAATATTTCGGCGTTTCCGTTAATTGGCGCAACGTCCGCCGTTCTTTTTGCTTCGTCCACGCTTTCAACCGTGCAAACAACGGAATAAATTTCCGCGGATTTGTCTTCCGTGATTTTTCGAAGCATTTTTCCGATTTCGTCCATGTTTAAAAGTTTTGTAAATCGTTAATTGAAAAGTCGGTCCCAGAAACAGCCTTTCGGCCCAAACTTACACGTTGACGAAATCCATTCATTCCGAAGCGTGTTTCGATACCGTCAACGAAGTACGCCCCGTTTTGTTCTGGAAGCTTGTAAGACCTTAAATTTATAATATCGCCGTGTTCGATCTTTTTATTTCCAAACGTTTCGAAGTCGCCACGGAACCCCGTAAAACGATATTTAATAATGTCCCTTTCGGCAACGGCTTTTAATTCCGATTCTGAAAGATTAAAATAATGGGCTGTCCGTTGTTCGCCCCCAACGTCGCCGACTTCGATTTCAATTTTCGAATTATCTGGCATCATGGAAATAGCTTTCAATTTTATTTTAACGTCTTCCGAGTTTTGCCAGGTTAACGAATTATCGATTATATTTCTTTCTTTGGTAATATTAAAAACCCTTGAATTTTTCGGAACGTATGCAAGCCCGCAATAAAAAACCCCGTCGCGGAAAAATCCTTCCAACGAATAAACTTTTCGTAATTCCTCTAATATCTGTAAAGGCGTAACGTTTGACAGCCTAAATTGTCCGAGTTCAGCGTCCACGGCTTCGAACGTTATCCCCGTCGGCATAATGTCCGAAAGTAAGGTTTTCAATGATACGCTTTTATAAGACTTTGTCACGGTATTTTGTTTTAATAAGAAGGCCGAATTTTCGCAAAATAATTTAATAGGCGCGTCCATTGAAACCCTGGAAATATAACCGTCGAAATACGTTTCCAATTCAGCGGGAAAATAACACAATTCTATTTTTATTTTATCCCCACGCCTAAACAAAGAAGACAGACCGACAACGATATTTTGACCGCCTTTCGTGATTTTCTTCGGGATTGTTATTTCGCAAGTGTCGACGAATTTCTTCCAGGTCGATGAAATAGAAATTTCATTCGTAAAGTTTAACGTCGTAACGGATCCACTTTCCGCGCTTGTTATCGTTATTTTAGATTGAAGCCTTTTCATAATTAAAATTCGTCGATTTCAAGTTCGACGGGTATGTCGCTAACTGCTGAAATTCTAAATTCCTGTTGATTTCGTGTTCCTTCAGTTTGTGGGAAATCGTAACTTTCGATAACTATCGAATGAATATCGAACCAATTTAGAAACTCAGAAATAAGACTGTCCGCTGGAATAGCTATCGGCGCTTTTAATATCTGAATTAGTTCGTTTACTTCAGTTTGTGGATAGGTTCGATCTGGCGAAACGATAGCGCCCGAAATTTCGATTAAATAATCCCCGTCGGAAACGTATTCTTTAACTGTCCCGTTTCGTCCTTGTATCGGAGTTTTAATAATGTTTTTAGTTTGTGTAACGGTAAAAATAACCGTGTCGATTATAATTCCGTTTGAAATTTGGATATTTTCGCCGTCTAAAGTATCGTAACTAAACGGTTTAATTTCTAAATTCGAAAAAACAGGCGTCCCGAATAAAGAAGTTCTTTCCGCTTCGTCCTGGATCAATTCCCCGACTTTATACTCGTCTTCTTTATTGCTTTCAATTCCTTTTCCTGGACGAAATAATTTAGGCTTTACAAGCCCTAAAACTGACCCCGAAATTGTGTATCTTCCTACTGTCATAATTAAGTTGTTTGTACGTCGTTTACAACGCCTAATAAAATTCGTGAAACTTCGTTTTTAATTATTGTCGATAAGTCCGTCATATCTTTTGACGTTTCGAAATTTTGTTCTTTGATAAGTGATCCGATATGAATATTAAACGTTTTCGGCGCCCCCGCTTTAATTTCGGAAAGTCCGCTTTTAATATTCGACTTTTTGCCGTCCTTCCCTAATTTATCTATTTGAAAACCACCGTCCGCCGTTCGTTTCGTTCTTTCTGTCGTTTTTGCGACAGGGGCGAAAGTGTCTAACATTCCGCGAATACCGTTCTTTTTAGTAACAGGAAGCATTGTCCCCGTTTGTTTATCGGAATACATGTCCTGGGCGTAATCTCGAGCGGGTCCACTTGTCGCAATTCCCGCCGTTTTTCGTATTGATTTAATACCTTCCGAAATCGTGTCAAGGCCGAAAAAATCCGCTACTTTCTGAAGTGGTTCGAGAATAGCGTCTAAAATAGTACGTCCGATTTCTTTAATCCCCGCGATTATTCCTTTACCCGTGAACGCTTCTTTTATTTTACTCCAGGATTGATATATTTTTTTAAATAACGTTATAACAAAACCTAACGGCCCCAATAATAACATAATGACGTCAATAAAACCGAATATCGTGTCTTTCCATTCGTTCCAATGTCGAATTATTAAAATAACGCCCGCCGTTAACAGCGCAAGCGCGCCAATAATTAAACCGATAGGGTTCGCGTACATGACAGCATTTAAAACAGCGAAAGCGGACGAAAAGCCACCCGTCGCAATTGCCGAAATACCGACCGCAATTTTATACGCCACGAAAGCCCCTGTCGCTATCCCGATGACGATTCCAATGTCTTTTAATAGTTTTTTATTCTGAATTATTTTAAGACCGAACTCTGTTAATTGGGTCAATACGGGAATTAAGGCTTCGCCTATTGCTATACCTATCGTTTGAAGCTGTCCGACCATTGTAGACCATTTACCGCCTAAAGTTTTGGATTGCTTCGACATTAAATCGAAGTACGTTCCGCCCTCAGACGTCATGTTCTGAAACGCGGTCGTTAATACGTCCGAAGTAATGGATCCACTTTCCGCAAGTTTATAAATTTCGGCCGTTGATTTGCCCGTCATTCTCGAAAGTTCTTGTAATAACGGGATCCCACGTTCTGAAATTTGATTCAATTCTTCAGCTTGTAATTTCCCTTTATTCATCGACTTACTATAAATCTGTGAAAGGTCGTCCAACGGCATAGCAACCCCCGAAGCAATATCCCCCAAAGTTTTTAAACTTGTCGAAATTTCGTCCGAAGCCATTCCCGCAGAAAGAAGCATTTTCCCCGACTTTATAACCTCTGCGTTATCAAACGGCGTAAAGTTCGCGAATTCGTTTAATTTCCCTATTAATACGTTGGCCTTTTCCGTGTCCCCCATAAAGGTCCCGAACGCGACGCGCGTTTGTTCCATGTCTGCACCTAACGAAACGACTTTCTTTGCCATTATTCCAACCCCAGCAACGGCACCGAAGCGCATCGCTAAAGAAGTCAATTTCGAAAACCCGCCCGTTAGTCCAGAATTACCGTTTCCGATTTTATCCTGAAGACCGCCCATTTTCGAACGAACGTCTTCGACAGACTTTGCAACGTCTTTTAATCCAGACTTTACGCCCTTATCGATTAAGCTAATTATATATTCTTCGCGATTTTGTGCCATGTTTTATTTATTCTGTTCCGTTGTATCTTTTATTGTCAAAATTCAAGCAATAAACAAGGTCCCACCATAACCGAGCGAATTCGTTATCCGACAACGTGTCGGGATCGACCTTAAAATGAAAACGAAGCAAAGCGGACATTTTTCGAAATTCGTCCGCGTTGTCTTCATTAATATTAATTTCGAATTCGCTTAAAGCTTTTTTAACGAACTTTCCTTTCTTTCGATCAGTTCAACAGCTTTTAAACAGGCTTCCGTCATAAAGTCGTCGTTTTTGCGAATTTCTTCGTCCCCACCGACCCAACAAGCGTTTAAAATAAGTTCGCCCGCTGTGATTAATCTCGGCGCGCCACTTGTCGGCATAATTAAACCTAGAGCCTGCTCCATTACAGGGCGTGAAATACCTTTCAAATAGCATTTTTTCCCCTCGATTTCTAGTTCGAATTTTGCCCCTTGCGGGATAATGTTTTCCTTTTCCATATACTTAAAAATTAATTAAAATCAAAGATACAAAAAAAGCCGTCCAAAACGAACGGCTTAATTAATTGATTAAATAATTATTTTATCTAAAGTCAATATGTGAAAGGATTAAATCGAATGACTGTTTCAAGTCCGTGTCGCCTTGCGTAGCGTCCACCCCGTCCGAAATAAATTCACAATTTTTTAACGTGTGTGTAACTGGTTTTTGCGCGTTACCAAAGAAAACCGTAATATCGAACGCGGGAACGTTCAAAAGTGAACCATTCGGCGCCACGTCGCGGATTGCTTCGATATCATTCATTGAAATATCGATTGACGCTTCGGCTTCAATAACTCCTTGACCCCTAGAAACCGCATTTGATCCCTGGCCGAAGTTATTCATTTTTTCCTGTTTTTGGTTGTATGTAATCTTCGAAACTGAAGCGACAGGAACGCCCAAAATAGTAACGATTATTTGCGTAAAGTCGTAAGAACGACCGTTTATTAATGGTACTGCCATTTTCTTTAAATTTTAAAAATTAAACACTAACGGCGAAACCGATATTTACTTCAATCTCACGCGCAACTCCAACAGGAACTATTTTTATCGAAACTGCTATTTTCGAAGTTGTTAAAACGTTTTGAGTTGGATCAATCGTCGTAGAAAACGCCGAAAGTTCGCCGTCCCTTTCCATTTGTTCCAGAGCTTGTTTAACCGTGTTTTTATAGTTCGAAATAACGTCTTCAGTCAATGTTCCGTCCGTGTTAACGTATAACGGCGAATTAACGAAAGGAAGCAATAAAGCGCGCACGTTTCTAACGGCCTTGTCTATTGTTCTGTTGTTTTCGATGTTCGCATAATCTGAAGTCGAAGCGATACACGTCGGCGTGTCGTTATAATAACTCCCGTCGATTCCTGTGTATTTCTTTAAAAAGATATACCCCGAATCGTTTAAAGTCGTTAATCCCGCCGTTGCCTGGTCCTTAACTAATATCGTACCCGTTCCGATTGCGATCGCTGGTTCGTCGAATTCCGTTCCGTCTACCTGGTTAAATAACGCTATATGTCCAACGTTTCTGTGAACTTGGGCGAAAGATATTGATCCTAATAAAGCACCGATACAAGTAACTGAAACCGCTTCCGATATTGCTAAAGCTGAACCAGCCCCCGCGCCGTCTTCACCAACACAAACAGAAACGTTTTTATTCGTTAACGCCCTTAAATCTGGTAAAGCCCCAATCGTTGCTACTGCTTGAAAATCCCCCGCGTAAATTACGGAAAGTGGTTTGTCTTCAGTTTCTAAAGTCGTCGCGCTTGTTTGTAACGTGTTTAATGTAGCCGTAGCGAAAGCCGTTAATGGGTCATAATATCCAATTTGTCTAATTTCCCCGCCCGCGTAATTTTGTAACGTTTCGATTTCGTCGTATGCTATCGCTGTCGAATCAATCAAGTGAACGTACAATTTCCCTTGTGGCTGTTTCTTAAAGAATTGGTTTAAATGATACCATAAAAGGCTCGTCGTTGCCCCCGCTTGTGTAATACCTAACGCCACCGCTTCAGCGATTGAATAAATAATCTTTATTCTGTCCGAAGTACTGAATCCCGAAGGAAGGTCCGCGTTGACGAATGGCATAATAAACCCCGAAACGTGGTCTTTTGTTGTTAATGGACGACCGAGTCCACCCTGTCCCCTGTTAATTGTAATTCCAGAAAGTGCCATTTTATTTTTCTTCGTTTGAAGTTAATAATTCGATTAATTGATCTTTTGTCAACTTCGTAGTGAATCCTTCCAGGTTTTCCGCTAAGTCTTGCAATTCGGATTTTTTAAGTCCGTCGTAAGGCGTCGGAGTTTCGTCCTTGTCTTCAGTTAACAGAATGAATTCAAAACTAGAACCAGGATAAAAAAGATTTTTTTTCGATTCCTTGAACGTTTCGTTCTTTCCGTAAACTTTAACTTTTGGATCGCTTAATCGTTGCGAATGTGCAACGGCAAAGCTGAAATTTTCCTGTTTGAATAACATTCCGTCCGAAGTTAAACAAACGTTTTCCGCGCCCGTATTGGACGCGAAAAACAAATGTATTTTTTCCATATTCTTAACCATGTTTTAATTATGGCGCAACGTATCCTTGTGCCAAAGCAACGATTCCTTTATTATCAGAACGTAAATTTTTAGCCCCGTGCATAACTAAAGCGGACATAACAGAGCCGTAGTATTCTGCAACGTCTTCATTTGCGAATACCTTAATAGCCCCTAAAGCTGAAGCGACAGACGCTTTTTGGTAAGCGATAGCTCCTAAACAATCCGTTACAGCGTCAGCAGCTCCAACCGCTTTTTTAACCCCCGCAGCAACTTCGTTGAATTGAACAACTTCTGGACGAATGAAAACTTTCATTCCGAATATTTCGTTAACTTGCCCGTCAATCATATTAATAGCACGTCCGAAATCGTTTCTAATTAAAGCATCGATTCCGAAAAGTTCGTAATACATTGAAGTAGGTAAAACCAAATATCTGTCGTTTTTCGCAACGTTGTCAAGGTCTAATTTTCTGGCCATTTTCGCGATGTCTTCTTTCGTAGTTAAAAGACGTGTTCCTGTTGCCGTAGCGTTTGGAAGTTCGGCCGTTGCGCTTCCTGTCGTTCTTAATACTAAAGAAGCTGAAGCACTTGGCGCCCATTCATAAGCAACTTCCGTTCCGATTCTCTCGTTAATCGCGTTAATGTGTTGCGATAAAACAGACTGTCTTTTCATGTAAGACGTTTGTAACTCGTCAAGGTCCGTGATTAATACAGGGTCCGTCGTGTACTCGTTTAAGTTGTACGTCAATTCTGTATCTGTTCTTTGAGCGATTGTCCCAGGTAAAGACGAACGATTCTTTTCGATAGTCGTCATCGCCCCACTTTGTGGCATGTGAACCGTTTTATTCGCTACGAAAGCGCTGTGGTCCGTTCCCGTTTTTACGAATTCACTTCCTTGGTGAAGGGTTTCTTTAATATCTTGAACCCAAATTTCTTGTTGTAAAGCCATTTTTTTAAAATTTTAAAAATTATTTTATTTCAACTCCGTACTGTTTTTTATACATTTCAGCATATAAAGACGGGTTTTCGTTTTTAATTTGTTCTAACTTAGAAGGGTTTTCCTTCTCTAATTCCCTAAACGTTTTCTCTGGTTTTGGATCCGAGTTTATAACGTTTGTAATTTTGTTTACAGGCTTTTTAAAAGCCGAAACAAGCGCGTCGAAAGCTTCCAAACTATTGTTAGCCGTTTCGATTAATTCCGCTTTTTTGCTTTCTTCGAAAATACCCTTTTCGATAGCGTTTTCAACTCTTAACGTTGCAACCTTTAACGACATGTCGTTGTTGATTTTCGTTAAGTCTTCGATCTCGCTATCTTTTGAAGCGATTTCGTTTTCTTTAGTCTTAATAACTTCGTTCGCTTCGTTCAAAGAATTCTTAATTCCGTCGATAGCCGAAATTATTTCCTTTTCTGTCGCGTTCGCGTCATTAAGTCCCAAATGGTTTGTAACTAATTCCATTTTTTGAACTTTTTTTATATTATTTGCATTATTGCCGATATTGATTTCGTTAGCAACTGAAAGAATTTCTTCAGTCGTTAACGTGTTAAGTATTCGCCCCGTGTTTATAACCTCGTCGGCGAACCCCTTTTCGATAGCTTCAGAACTTGAAAGCCATGTTTCCGCGGAAATCATTTCTTTGATTGTCGCGCGATCTAGTTTCGAATTATTTTCAAGTATCGTTTCCAACGTGTCGGAAAACGAATCAATCATTTTTTTCTGTTTGTCTGAAAGTAGTTCGTATTGTGTCCCGATACTCGGTTCGTGAATCATTAATTTACCGAAATCGTTAATATAACGTTTCGCGCCCGCTTGGAATATTACCCCAGCAATCGAAGCGCCTATCCCGTCGATAAATGTATTACATTCTTTCGCGCTGTTCTTAATAGCGCTAAAAATAGAATATCCGTCCAACATTGAACCGCCAGCGGAATTAATACGAATATTGATTTTTTTAACTTCGTCTAAGTTGTTAAGGAAAAGAATTTCTTCGGCAAATCGTTCGCCGTCGATACCGACATAATTTTGTGTCGATTCGTCGAAAGTCCTTCCGATAGGGCCATAAAGTAAAACGTCGGCCACGCCGTCGTTAAAACTATTTTTTACGAATTTTAAATCCATGCTATAAAAGTATATTTTCCAAAGAATTAATTTCGTATATTTACGCGCATTAATTGATACAATAAAGTAAATAAAACCATGAGCGGAAAAAAGAATCATTCAGACATCGAAAGAAGACGAAAAGACGTTTTAAAAGAATTAAACGAACGTTCCAACGAAAAGACAGAATATGTAATTAATCAAATAGCTGAAAGGTTATATTTAAGGCCGTCGACTATTTGGAACGATCTTCGGTTCGCAAGGGAAAACAAAAACGGGAAACAAAATTAATTATTTCCCGTTTCCACCTAAAAAAAAACAAATAAAAGTTGAAAAGTATGAGTTCGCGAATATACGAATAATATTTTAAACGCCGTCGCCTGTTCGAATAATAATATTATCAATATCGATTGATCTGTTAATTTCGATCATTGTCGGCGTTGTAATCGTTAAATCGTTGAACCTGGACGAATTTTCGTCGGTTACCGTGGAAACGAATACAATATTCCAGACCAAAACGTTATCATGATCAACATCGTGAACCTCGCGGACCTTAACGTATGGCGTCGAATAATCTGGCGTATAACCGTCAACGACAGCGCTAACGGCCTGGACGATGTCAAAAAGTTCTAAGTCTTCGACAAGTTGGCGCATACCTACATGAAGCGTTGTTTCTAATTTAATTTTTTTAATTCCTTGGTTTTCAGTTTCGAAAGTTATGTCCGAAAATTCAATAAAAACGGCGGGATAAACGAAAGGCTTTTCCTGGTTTTCGTTGGCGAATTGATTATTAAACAGTCCGACCGTTTTAATCTGTGTAAGCGTTTCGATACGGCTTTTTAAATCCGTGTAAATTAATTTATTCATAATATTTTTTTAATTTCTTTACTAATCAAATTTCGAATTTTACGGTCCAATATTTTCGACTTACCGACGAATTGACGTTTCGGCATTCCAGAAAGCCCCCTATTGTGGCGCGAAGCGTATTCGATCCCGTAAGCGCCGACAGCTATTTTTCTGAACGTTGGATTCGAAGCGACTTTAATCGAACGTTTCAACGCGCCCGACTGAATTAATAATTGTCTTCGCTTCGCCACTTGGTCCCGTTTTGTTTTCGATTTTCTTTCATCCCACGGATCAGATTTAATAGAACCGTCGGAAAATCCTTCGTTATCGAACGATTCTAAAAAATGATTTTTAGCCACGTTTCCGACACGTTTCGGAACCGTCCTTTCGAACTTTTGAAAGTCTTTTATCTTTTTTTCGAAGTTAAATTTCTTTGCCATTATTCCGTTGGTTTTGGCGGAGTAGGAAACCCGAAATTATTTTCTTTCGCGACCTTATACCTGTCTTCAACGGTAAAATAAGGGTGTGAAGGATCGAAGATATATTTATTCTTTCCAGGATTGAACGCGAAAAGGTCCGAATCTGGGTCTGGCATATTCTTTATCCTTTCGTCTGGCGTAACGGTGAAAACGTCGTCGTCTTCATTTAACTGAATTAATCGACAACGACAATTAAATCCGTTCGGCGGTGTGTGCGTGTCCCAAAATGGATCGTCAACGGGACGAACAACGCCGTCGAATTCGTCATGTGAATGACGAACCCTTTCGTCTTTCGCTGTAACATATTTTAAATATGGAAAGACGTCTTTGTCTTCCTGTATTGAAGCCCATTCCGCGCCCATTTGAGCCGTACCAAACGCCGTGTCGTATTCAGTCCGAAGCCATGCGTCATTATATACGTTAAAAATTCCTTTATTAAATCCGTCGCCTTTTATTATGTTTCTAAATTCCGTAAATTCACGTTTAAAGCCCTTTTCGTTGAAAAC
>Ga0070750_10000816_pt1 | contig 17314 bp, 18 predicted proteins | sample VirMetDEL_Nov_24_FD_77013 | JGI IMG/M metagenome (GOLD analysis project Ga0070750, IMG submission 77013) | Aqueous microbial communities from the Delaware River and Bay under freshwater to marine salinity gradient to study organic matter... | ecosystem: Environmental > Aquatic > Marine >...
CAACCAAATCGCCACGGCCTTAACCATCGAGCGCACAATGCCGGGGATGCGCGCGCCCCGGCGCTCCATCTCATCGAGGTAGTTGGCAAGGTCAAGGCACTCGTCGTAAGCCTCGGCTAGCGGGTCGCCGTCGAACGGTAGGGCTGCGTCGGTGCGGTGCTCGGCTACCCCACGGGCGTACTTCTTGCGACGAGCTTCGTCAAAGTCGATCTCGATCAGTATGGACATGTTTCTTGGTCTCGGATCAATCCAGTCTAGGATACGGAAACTCATTCACCGCCGCCGCAGAACCCAGCCAACGGCACCGCCGGCCATTCGTAGATCAGCTTTCCCGTTCGCCGGGCCTCGGCATGTTCAGCGACCGCGCCCCGGCTTTCCTTCCATCCTGGCAGCATGACGACCACATCGCAGCGGCGAAGGATCTCAAGATCGCCTTCGAGCCACATGGCGGCGTCTTCGTAGTCGGGTCCGTCGAAGTGCGCGGTGTTGGAGTGCGGGCAGATCACGGCATAGCCCATATCCCACAACTTACGGGCGACAACGCGGGCCGCCTCGATGTTCTTGTGAGCGCCCCATACGCCCTCGATGCTGCGGTACTTGCCGGATACGAACGCGACTAGCATATGTGCCTCATACGGTGAACGGAAACAGCGCGCGCAATCCGTCGCGCTTGTGCCAGAAGTACGTCTCAGCCTGCGGTAGGTTCATCACGTAGCCTTTGCGCGCGTGCCAGGCGTCCGTGCCGGCAAGGCTTGGCAAGATTCTAACACGGATGCCGAACTCCTCTTCTAGCCGCACTTGGTGGAGGTCGCCGGTGTGGATCTCGATGAACTTGCGGCTCACCTGATCGCGAAACTCAGACAGAAACAGCGTCGGCAGTTTCTTGCGGCTGGATTCCTTGCCGTGCGTGAACCCTAGCAGGCAATCGCCCCACTCGAACGTCTTGCGGTAAGTCGGCGCATAGTCCACTTCCACGCGCTTGTCATCGCGGTACCAGCAGTGCAGCGCGAAGGCTAGCGAGAACTCTGCCTGTTCGGCGTGGTTGCCACGTATCAAGATAACGACAACGCGCTTGGCCCCTGTCTTGAGTGCTGCGTCGATTAGCCGCCGGGTTGCGTGGAATGATGTCTCAAAGACCTTAGGAAGCCGCCCGTCCGCATCCTGCGGAGTTCCGCCCGTGGTCGTCTTGGATTCGTTGTCGAAGTGGATTTGATCGTTGCCGATCGGGATCAGTACCACGCCAGCTCGCTGCTCGTGTATGTGCTGGACGGCATGTTCGCCGGCGCGATCGTAGGACTTGGTGATCTCGCGAAGGTCGATGCTGCTTTGCCCTGTCTCCGGTTGCCAGCCGAGCTTGCCGAAGTGCGGATCAGCTACGGCAACCTCGGCCATCAGTTGCGGGTCTACCTTGCGGGGCGATAGCGGCTTGACGGGCTTGAGTTGGCGTAGGTCGCGCTCGGCATCGGCTTTGAGTGTTGCGATGATCTCCCGAACGTCTGCGATCAGCGGCGAGCGCCGCTTGAAAAACGCCTTGACCTGGAACAGCGGCTCCACCTGAATCTCGCCGTCGCCATCTTTCGCCCCCACTTCCCACTTGTTCGCCACGAACCGCTCACATTCCCACGTATCGGTATCGACTTCGCACGCCTCGATGAGTTGCGCCAGCGTCTTGATGCGGGTCCGATTGAGCGTCAGGTCTAGGCCGTTGGGCGTTTCGCTGCGGACTTCCGATGAGTCGGTTACCTGCTGGGCCGCCTTCTCTTTAGCGAAGTTGCGATTACGAAACGTATAGCCACATGAGCGGCTGCACGTCTGCTGGTTAGGTCGCCCCGGCACGAAAGCCGCATTGCAGACCGCACAGGGCCGCGTCGCTAGGGCCATAACCTCCGCGCCGCTTTGCCAGCCCGGTCGTAGGCGTCTAGGTCCTTGTGCGAGGCGGCTTCGCGGCACTCATCCATCGACCGCGATCCGTCCCAACTCGCCGGGCATCCGTGCCGCGCTTTCACCACAGGCAGCAGCTCCTCCACCAGCGCATCCACGTTGCGAAACGTGTAGCCACGCTGGGCGGCTGGAGTGGGGCTTGCCAAGACGCAGACCGCGACCACGAAGGCCACGGCCAGCGCAAGGGCTGCGATGTCTTTCATTCGGCGTCCTCAGCCGGCCACACACCGGGAGGAACGAACGGATGGCGCTTTCCGTCTTCGACCTGTACGCCGTTCTGCGCGAGGTCGATCTGATAGCGGGCGATCGTGTGGTGCGGATAGTTCGCCGCCGAATAGGCCCCGTCCTCGAAGTCTTGCACCTGCGAATCCGGCCAGCGGACCATCTCGCCATAGCGCCCACCGTAGAATCGCGGCTTGCCCATGCCCCATGATGTATAGAGCGCGTCCAACTCGGCGACTTGCTCCACCGAGAGCCACAGCGGGCGACCAGCGCCCTTGAACTGCTTGAGGTTCTGCTCCCAGTGGTTCCGCGCCGTCGTCCACGCTCGCGAGTCCGGGAAGTCCGCGAACTGCGGCTCCTCGCCGAAGATGTCCACGAACCCATCCGGCAGCGTCACGGGGATCGGCTCATGCGCGAATCGCTTCCACGGCTCAGCGGACGTGAACGGATTCACGAACCACCACTCGCCGCCGTACATTGGAGGCGCTTGGCGGTAAGGCCCGTAGGGCGCTTTCCAGTGCGCCGGAATCTGGTCATCAGTGAATGTCTTGGGCTTGGTCATGTCTACCTCCGTCTGTCTTCCATGATCTGCTTGTTGAGTTCGCGCAGCAGCACCTTGATCTCGCCTTGGTTCTGCTCGATGTTGCGGATTGCCTCACGCAGTCCCGATTCATTGGCCTCTAGCCTGCTCAGCCGTACTTCGGATGTCGGATGCGTAGCGAGGTTCGTGTGCGTGTTGATCCGCTCTTCTAAGAGCGTGACACGCTGATCGACCGATCGCGCAAACGTAAACCCAGCCAGCGCTAGCGGCGCAACAATGGCGGCCACTTGCAGCCAATTGATGCGCGCGCTGATCTGGGTTAGGCTCACTGGTCGTCATCCTTTTTCAAAACGTCGGCGATAGCGCCAACCATCGAGGCTTTCGATTCGATGTTACGACCGATCATGCGGCACGCCATCGGCCCGACGTTCTCGCCGGCTTCGGCGGCGGCCTTGAGATCGTTGCTCAACTCGCCCATTTCCGACTGGACGGCGCGAAGCAACTCGGCAGCGTACTTGCGGCGCTTGCCGCCTTGCGGGATGATGTCGCCCAGCATCCCCCCGATAGCGGTAACGAGTGGCAGCGAGATCATGCGTTTCCCCTTGGGGCCTTGGTGTAGCGATCGGCTGCGGCCACTGCAATGATTGCGGTCAGGAGTTGCTGGGCCGCCGTCTTGCAGACCTCGACCGTTGCGGCCATGTCAGCGATAGCCAATGCGCGGATGAACTCAGCGATCAACAGCACGGCCAAGACCGCGCAGAACAGCTTAGCCGCCAGCGTGGTGACCCAGCGGATGGATACGGTTTCTTCGGTCGGCGTGGTGTCTTGAGGTAGATCGCTCATCGTTACGACTCCTTGCGGCGTTTCGCTTCCAGCCATGCAATCGGAACATCGAGCGCCGCGCGAACCGCCAGCAGCGCCCGCTCCACCACACCCGGCGGCGGTAACTCTTTGCGACCGATGGGAATATCGACGCCGACCACCGCGCCGCCGATCTTGGCAGCCTTGCGCCAAGGGAGTCGCTTAAACAGTCGGCCCGCTCGTTTCAATCCCAGCATCAATCAGCCTCCGTTGTTTCGACGCGCTTGGAATCGTAGAAGACGTGATTGCCGACAACACCAACGCGCTGCATCTGCCGCGTCCACTTCGGAAACGGTGCCATGCTCTTCGCGTGGTAGTGGTCGGCGCGACCCGTAGGCGGCTTGTCTAGAGCATGCATTGCCACACGCGCGCACTCAACGAACGCCATCCATTCGGCAGCGCTGCCGCGTGGATTGGGAAACTTCGTGACGTTGGGATCGGATTGGTTGAATGCCGAGAACTGCCAGCGCTGCGTAATCACGCCAACGACGGAATCAGGCCAGCGGGAATCCGCAGCGCGAGTCAAGATCACATCCGCTACAGCGGCCTTGCCCTCGATGGGCTCACCGCGCGCCTCTCGCCAGAGGCACAGCGCCAGGACGAACCATTCCGCCATTCTTTCGACTTCGCTATCCTGCATGGTTCATCCAATCCATAAACATCTTGGCATCATTGCCATTTTTCTGCTACTAGTTTCGCACATTTGTACGAAATCACCCAGTTATTGCGTTGCTACTTCGCCCCTTACCACCGTTCCACCCGCGCAAGCGATGCGATAGGCGTAGGTCGTGCCGCTTGATAGGCCCGTAATCGTGGCCGTGCGCGCGTAAGAGCCGGTCGTATCGTCATCGAAGAAAACCGTCGCATCATTCGCAGGATTCTCGCCCGTGCCAGCGGTCGCGGTAGCTCGGCAGATACCGTTGATCTCCGGTGCGTTGTAGGTCAGAACGATCGTGGTTGACGTGCTCTGATGCACCACGTCCGTAATGCGGCCTTGCGCCCGCAGGATGTCCGTGATGTCCGCGCCGTAGGTTGCATAAGCCCCCGTGGGCTCGTAGGTCCCAGCCGTGAACACGTCATCCATCCGGGTGTTACCGCTCTCGCCGTCAGTGCAAGACACCACGGGGAAGTGTACAGCGTAGCCATTGTCGCCGCCGCTGTCGTCCCACTCGTCCGTGACGCCAACAGTCGCGCCGGTGCCGCAAGCATTGTTTGCTGATGCAAGATCAGCCGCGCCATCGGGTGCCGCCAAAACAGCCACAATGTAGTTGGTGCCAAAGTTAGCATTAGCCGACCCGTCCACGCCCATGACGTTGAACTTCTGGCCAATACAATTGTTCCATGCGTTCGACGCTCCGCTACAGCGGAACTTGCCATAGGTCGCAGTCGAAGAGTAGGCCACTAGGTAGATGTTCTTGTCCCACTCGATAATGCTTGAGCCGCTGTCATCCGTTGGGATAGTGTTGAGTTCCGCGATCGGATTCCATGCCGTGTTCGGCCCGCCCTCGGGATAGCCGAAGGTGTTGTTTGTGATCTGCACCTCCGTCAGCTTGTCCGTGCTGAAGTTGAAGATGCTGGGCGTGAATCCTGTCAGGTACGTGGTCGAGTTGCGCGTCTCGTTCTGCGGATTGCCCCGTCGGACTGTGCGCTTATAGAAATTGTTGTCAACCAGGAACCGCGCGTAGTGCGTGGAACTCGGCTTCGTCGCCGAACCGCCCAGGCCACCCGAGCCCAATTGCAGCATCCCGACGCCATCGAGGTACGAATTGGTAACCGAGATATCGCTGATGCCGCGCAGCCCCGTGGTTTCGCTGCTCGGATAGATGATCTCGGCAAAGATCGCCCAAGGTTCGGAAACCGTGTCCTGATAGGTGTTGTCGATCGAGAGCCCGTTGAACGATGCCCGCGTGATACCAGCCTTCCACTGGAAAAAGTGACGGAAGCCGCAGACCATGCCGCCCGATGCCGTGGCCTCGGAGTTGCACTCATCCGGCACATGGACCCGCAATCCATCGACCGTGAAGTCAGACGGACTGTTGAGATTGGACGCTACGCCCGCGTTGTTTTGGCTCTGGTAGACATACCCGCCCGTGATGAACGTATTGTTGAGCAACTGAAACCCGACCCCATCCGCGTCATCGTTGATGATGCCGTCGTAGGTGTACGGATTCTCGCCAAAGTCGTCATTAGCCCAGCCCGTGTACGGGTTCGTCGCCATCCAGAATTGAGACCGCGCCCAGCTTCCGGCGATGATCGGGTCCGTCGCGCTGCGCCCGCTAATCAGGAACGCATTGCGCCACGGCATCTCGCCGCCGTCGATGATGCACTGCTCAAACTCGATGTTGGTCGAGTCGGAGATATCCACCAACGGGGCCTGGGTCGGCGGATCGTAGGAGACCCAGCCGGTGATCGTGCCGGCGCCGGCAGTCCAGTCTGGCGTGAATGGCGTTACGCCATCCGTGCAGTAAAGCAACTGCGCTGTCGTGGTCGTCGGGAAGGACGTGGCGCACGTTGCCCGCGTGTACGATAGCCCCGATATCCCGTGGACCATCGCGATGTGCACGAGTTCCAGCGTGCCGCCCGTGCAGCCCGTGGGCGAGCCGGTGAGCGTCCAGGTCGTCGATGTCACGGCACTTACCTGATAGGTGCCATCACATCCGCCAGTGGTGCCGGATACCAGCACAATCGGCGGCCAGTTCGCCGCGTAACTGTCATTGTTCGTGCCGCTGGCGATCGTCGCCACGCCGCCGCTAATGCTGGTCAGTGAATACTGATACCCGTTGTCGTAGCCGTGATCGCTGCCAAACGTCAACACAGGCTGCGAAACCTTCGTCGCCGACGTGAACTGAGCCGCGATCCGCCGATGGACGATGCCGCCCGACGTGTACGTGCCGCCATCGGTGAAGGCGTGCAGGTAGGGCTTGAGCGTCTTCGACCCGCTGACGTGCTGCCAGTAGTTGATGCTCGATGTCCGGGCCTGCGGATTGTTGCCGCCGTGGAACCATCGCGACTGCATCCCCGGCGCGCGGACAATCGCAGTACCGTACTGGTCGGACGTGCCCTTGTCCGTGTATCGCTCAGCCACGAACGCGCTCGTCATCGTGATCGTTGCCGGCGAGGCGCTGCTGACGCTGCTGATGGGCTCTAGCGGATAGGTCAACGTGGTGAAGTCGGGCCGCGCGATCCTGATTCGCTGGAAGCGGATGTTCTGCTTTCCCTCGCACTCGATCAGGGGCCGCGCCAACGGCTGCGTTAGGTTCATCTCGATCCCGCCGATACCAGCCTCGGGATCAACCGAGCCGCCAAACGGTGCGTGCGCGTCGGTGTTCGGGTACTCGCTGTAGACCAGCAGTTTGTTCGTCGCGTCCGTGATCGTCGGGCAAGTGTACTGATCCAGCGGCGAGGTTTCATGCTCTGGACGACATATTTGCCCGGCAGGGATCTTGACGCCATAGATGAGATTCGAGCCCGCCGCATCCATCGCGGTCTGCTGCGATTCCATCAAGGCATCGAGGTTCGTACACTCGCCGCCCGAAACCGTTACCGTTACCGTGTTGTCCAGGTCCGTCGCCGGGTCGATCTCCACAAAGGCGTTCGCGTGCGTGGGAGCAGTTGGTGCGGTCGGCGTTCCATCGCCTGCCGGCGTAGTGATCTCCAGGATCAAATCAGTACCAGCGCCGCCGCCGTCCGCGTCTACCGCTGGATCGCAGTTGGCCGTCAATCCGTTGCAGTCAATCGCCGCGATCTCGGTCTGGCAGTCTGTGTAATCGCTGTATGACGCTGAACCTGTGTCATATAGCCCAATGTCCACGAGGTAGGCCGTAGCCGGGTCCAGGTTCGTGACGAACGCCGATATGCCATCGCCCGTATCGCTTGGATCGTAGGCGTAGGTCGCCTCAGCCGTGAACGTCGCATTGTCAGTCAGTCGCAACCGCGCTAGCGTCACCGCGTCCGTGGGATTATCCCATTCCAGCTCCAGCGAAAACCCGCCCTGGCTCACCGATAGCAGTTTGATCGAGTCCGGGCAGACTTGCGCCGACATCGGGAGAGCGAGCAGAACTACTAGTAGGAGTTTCTTCATCGCGTCGAACCAAGCATGAATAGCAGGCCGGAATCTTGAACGTCGCAGGCGTCGCCCACTTGCGCCTCGCCGGTCGCGCATGTAGAGGCGTCGGCGTCTTGCGGGGTGGATGTCCGCGCTATCCAGTAGCGCCTCACAGCCGCCATGACGGACTTGTCAACAACTGGCGCGATCGTAAGCGCCCCTGATCCGTTCGCGCGGAATACCACGCACTCGCCGTCGCTACAGAGCAGCGTGCTGTCTTTGATGGCGATTGCTGGACCGCCAATGATCTCCCTCACGTTGGCCTCCAGCGCTCGGTCGGCTTGGCCTGCTGGCCATCGCGCTACTTCGCCAAACGCCGAAACTGCCACCAGCAGTAGTAGTGCAAATCTCATCATTAACTCCCTGGGGTAAATCCGAGTACCACTTCTACATCAGTCGCGGGTGTGCCATGCACGCCGTCGAAGTCGATACGCACAAAGTCGCCGGTTTCGAGTGTCTTGTCGGCGGTCGTACTGGTGATTGTGGCTGATGTTGAACTAGTCAAATCAACGGCCATCGTTAGATTGGTTGACAACATATCGGCTGCTGAATTGCAACCACTGCCCGCGCTGGGTGTACAGAGCGCTAGGTCGATATTGAGCGTGCCCGAGGTCGTCCCGCCCGTGAAGGCGCTTACGCGCACGCTCGTCAGCACATAGTTATTGAGTTCTGAGCCGACCGAGAACTTTGCTTTACCGTCTCCGGTGGTAGACGCAGCCGTGTCGTCAATCGGGATCGTAATGTAAACTATTAAGTCAGTGGAAGCTACAAACGTGGACTGACCACCACCCGTGACTGTAATCGGCCCAGGTGTTGAAATCGGACCATTGAGAATGGATTCCAAGCCTGCGTTTTGATAGACGCAAAATGCGTAGTATGCACCGCCGTCGTCAACTCCATCGCAATCCGTTACAGAACTGGCTCCAGTAATCTGAACCACTGTTCCCGGCTTAATCTGACCAGCAGATATCTGCGAAGCAATTTCATCGGCTGGCGCACGCAAGATGGCCGGGACGCCGATTGTGTCGGCTTGACACAGGCCACACAGCGCCAATAGTAGGTATAGGGTTTTCATCGTACTAGCACCACCCCGCTGCCCAGGGCATCCCCGTAGATGTCTTGGACCGCCTGGTTTTGTTCGTTCGTCATTGCGCTGATTGGGTCAAACCACAAGATGTCGCCGTTGGTTACCCCTTGCAGCAATTCTTCGGTATGGTCCAAGATGATCCCGCCACCCGTGGAAATCACTGAAAACGCCCCCGGATAAGCTGCCAACAGAGCGTCGGACGTAATCCTTGGAGTGAATCGAATGTCTGCGTAATCGGCCCCGAATTGGAAATAGCCGTCTCTGGTAACTTGGCTGTGCTCCGGGATAAACAGCACGTGAGGGAACGTCTTGCGAAGCCCTTGAAGAACAGTGACCTCCATCAGGTTTTCCAGACCCTCAGCGATGAAATTGCTGTCGATGTAGAAAATGCGAGCGCCCCAACGATTCAAGCAATAGTCCGACTTGGCTTTGAGAACTGCCAACGCTTCGGCGTGTGTTGACGCTTGGCTTTGCGTTGGCGGGTCAACAGCAAGGCTCACTATCTGGGGGCGAATCGTAAAGCCAATATGATACCCGGCGTCGGTGAACTTGGCGAAAAAAGCATCCGCGATGGCGTCAAACTCCGGGGCCATCACGGGCAGCAGTTGGGGGTCTCCGGTGTACTTGATCTCGATATGCTCAAGCCCTTCTACATCCCAGAACACAATGCCTTGCGGCTTCACGCCAGCGAATGAATCCATGCGAGCAACCACGGTATCCGCAAACCCCATCATGGCAGCCGAAAACGTAGCCGGGTCCAGTGCGTTCAGGCTGGACTGGCCTAACCACCCACGCGGATTAGTCTCGCTGGTCTGCACTTCGCTGGCTAGAAACATTCGCGCAAGCGGCCTCCGATCAGGCCACGGGCCAGCAGGGCCTCGATCACTAATCGCGGCGTTACCGATTACGCCCGACGCAATTACGGCCTGTCCTGGTAACACAGACAAGCCCACCAGCAACACTATGACGACTCTCAATTTGCACTCCGGCTGGTCTCGCGCCACCTGTAATTTGTGCCGTCGTACACACAGGCGAGGCTGAGCGTGTCGCCTGATGTAGTCGTGAAGTTGCCCGCCAAGTCAAGATTGCCGGTCAGGTCACCCACCGTCAGGGAACCTGCGAATAGCAGAGTAAGCGGCTTGCCTGTCATGGTGGAATCGCAGGTGTTAATCGTGTCGATGTTCGTTGTTCCAGTGACGTAGGCGGCGTTCATTGTAGCCACAGAGATCGTGGCCGCTGAAGCGATGTCTGCGCCCTGTTCAAACCGCGCTTCGTCGATACTGAAAACGCCGTCACTGCGTAATGTCGCTCTAAGAACGGCTGATGTGGCGTCGGTGTAGAACTCCAATGAGTTGCTTTGAGCGCGTAGATATACTCTGTTGTCCGACCCACTGAGCACTAAGTTTCGGCCAAGCGCAATGCGTGTATGTCCACTGGTATCCACCCAGAAACGATCAGTGCCGGCTATCGCGATAGCAGCGGGTCCTGTGCCGCTGGCCACTGCAATACCGCCCTCGATGAATGGGATTCGCCCGTTCGTCAACCGCGACCCAATAGCCGCCAAAATCTGCTCGTTGACGTAAGCGCCGCCGTTGTCTACGAGGATGTCGCCCGAGGCGCGAGACGTGATCGTAACGTCCGACAGGTCGTTTGCCGCTGAGGCCCCGCCCGACGTAGCCCCGCTGACGGCTTGGCCGAACGCCGACATTGGCATCAGTAAGGCCAATAGAATCAATAGTTTGCGAACGGCCATCATCGGTCTCCTTTGCATCGTGGCGTCAAGCCGCCTCATCTACCCGCACAGCGTCAGCCAGTACGCCGTCTTCCGCAACCATCGTGCAGAGCACTTCGGAAGTGAAGATGATCTTAAACTGGCCTTCCGTGCGGTTCTCCGTGAAGTCCACGCCTGCGTACTTCGAGAACATCACGGCATGGCCCACTTCGTACTGCCCCTCGGGCACTTGGTCGCCCACCTTGATGATGATGCCCATCGAAGGAAGGGGCGTGTTTGACTTCTTGACATCATCTGGGATGAACAGGATGCTGTTCTCTTCGAGTTCGTCAATCTTCGTGCGCGGCTTGATGGGGCGAATGAGCAGCCTTTCGCCTCGCACCGTATCCACGCGGAGTTTCCCGCCGATGTGCTGAAGTTTGTGTACCTCCGCAATCGGGAGTTGTTTCATGAGTTCTGCCGGGTCGTTCATGCTATCTCCTAGTAGCCTTTCTTGCCGCCCTTGTTCAGGGCGATCGAGTTGCCCACCTTGCTAGCCGAGGCTGAGCCCGGTCGCACTGCGATCGAGTTCTTGACGGGCTTCGGTGAGCCTTTGCCTTTCCCCATCGGGGGGATCAGCGAGTTCTTTGCGCTAGTACCGCCAGCGCCTCCGGTTTTGCGTGCTCTGTTCATTTCAGCAGTCTCCTTTTCACCAACCTAAGAAACGGTGCAGGCTTGCCCTGGTAAGCATTCTTGTTCCGCCTGACGATCCGCTCCACTATGAGCTTTTTCAACTCGTCGGGTTTTGACTCCCAGCCAGGAGAGTTCATTAGCGGGGCCAAGTCCTTGTGGATCATCTTCCCAACGACTTCTTGTTCTAGCAGGTAGTCCTCATTGCTTTGCTCGTCCTCTTGGCGCGGCTTCGTGAGGCCCATGCCAAGTCGCTCCATCTCTGTCCGCACTCGATCGCCAGACTCCTTGCGCGGCATCCCTGGGTCGTAAGTGTGGCGGATGTCGGATTTAACCTCATCCCCAAAAGCGTCCCGCAGTGCTGGTAGGTCTTTACGCAGACCCGGCAACCGTTCCTTGACCGAATCAAGGACGCCGGCCCCCTTGAGGTAAGTTGTACGAACTTTATCGTCGGCGCCCCGCGCAAAATCAGCAACAATGGTAGGAACCCACGTTCCTAGCTGCTCTCGCAAGTAGGCCTTCGGAGCTGTAGCGGGAGATTCCATCACCCTGTCAATCGTCTCAGTTCCCTGTAAAAGCGGGAGATCCTTTAACCCTCTTATTGCCCCCTTTAGCAACAGGGACGAACGCTTACTCTCGTCATCCATCTCCCTTGTGCTGTTTTCATACATTGACGCGCCCGTGATGAGAAGCGGCGCAGCCGGGGCGTACTCATTGAATTTCCGCCATTCGCCATCCGGAGTCTTGTACGACATCGGTTGCTTCCCTGATGCCATGTCAATAGCGCGCTCGCCGGGGGACTCCGCAGGGAATCCAGTCATCGTTCCCTTCGATGCCATCGTGTAGCCCATGTACATCAGCGCGCTTCCAGTCGCTCCCCTGCCGATTGCTTGCGATAGCGCTTTTTGCTGCTCTGGCGTGAACGACTCGGCTATCATTTTGTGCGCCTCTTTGATAGAGCGCCCATTGCGAGTGCCATCCCATACGGCCCGGACTGCCGAGCCCTGCGCCTTGCCAACCTCAAGGGCTGTGTTCAATGGCGTGTACTCGATCGTGCGAGCGATGATGTTGGTCGGCGTTGTCACATATGGCATCACTAAGTCAAGGCTGACTCTCATCGCCTGCCCGCTTTGCTTGCCGGAGTTGATCCATGATGCCAGTTTGTTTTTGTTCGCTAACACAGCGTAGTCCGCTGCGTACATCGCATCGGCGGTCAAGTCCTTGGGCGGATTCGCGGCGAGTTGCTTGGCGTATGACGATACGCTCTCCCCAGACGGCAATTTGTTCTGGAGTTGCATGGTCTTTGCTCTTGTACGCGCACCGTCGTCCAGGGCTCTCTGGAAAGCATAGGAGCGAAATATTTTGTCTTCTGCGCCGAGTACCCGGAAGTTGCCATTTACCCACCCGTTGATAGCTTTATCAATTTTACCACCGCCAAACACTTTCGAGTTTAGTTCGCCATACCCCAGGTCGAACTTCTTTGCTGCATCCAGCGTCGTTCCGTATTTCCGAACTTCCCACGCCTCTTTGAGCCCCTGGGTTGCAGCGGCGTGCATTCCCCTGTGGACGTTCAGCCCAGGCGGCGCAATCGTGGACTGTTTAGAGAACATGCTAAAAGCCACATCAGCAATGTATTCAGGAATTTGCGAGACCTCTCGCGTTGCTGCAAATAAGGCGTTGCCGCCTAGATTGCGAGCGTGCGATTTAATGCCAGACACAAGCCCAGCCTTGCGGAACGCAAGAGCTACGTCAATTACGCCATGCTCCTCAAACTGGTTCATCCATTTGGCAAGAGCCAACTTGCCAAGGCTCTTGGCCTTGTCGTCCGTGGCGTCAGCAATCTGTTTGAGGATGCCATTCAACTCCAAGGCCTTGTCGCCCGGTAGCCGCCCACCCGCTTTCTGCGTTGCCCGCCCCAGCCAAAACCCAGGGTCCGTCGTCTCCTCGGCTATTTGCCGCCAGACCCTCAAGCCTCTGCCGGCCTCAGCTCGTGCCCCTGTTTGGATGCCGACCAGTCTTGCAATGTCGTTCTCGGCGGCAGCGGCCTGAGCCAGCGACATTGTTTTCGTAGCTTCATCTACTGCACCCTGAGAGGACGCAGTGAATCTTTCGAGATCACCCATCCTGCTCTTGATCGCATCGCGCAGGGCCAAAGATGTAGCCTCATTAAATCCACCCGAGCCGGGTTTCGGCGTCTCCAGCAAGAACAGCGATTCGAGGTCTATCTTGTTGGCGTCCGCGCGAACCGCCGCATCCGGCAGGACGGCCTTGGGGTTCGGCAGCGCACCCGGAACTTCAGCCGGGGCCTGTGCATACTTCTCGATCAGACCCCGCAGACCCGCCTCGCCCTCATCTGACAACCCCATCTTGGAGAAGTTGATGTACTCATCAGCTAAAGACTTCGCTGCCTTCTTGCCGCCTTTAAGCGCAGCTTTAGTCCCCTTGATGGGGGCTGCTGCAATCGGGTTCATGAAGTCAGACGTATCGAAGTCTAAAGCCCCAGCAACAAACGGCTTAGCTGGCCCGAGCCAGTCTGGAAGTTGCTGCTCGATTTCCTTTTGATAATGCTCTGGAAACGCCCAGTCCACGATGTCGCCAGGGGCGGCTGCCAGCCTCTCCCCATATGATTGATCCTTCCTCTTCTGATACGTCTCAAGGGCGTGAATGTCCAGGCCATTACGAACAGGCGGACGCGGAGGGGCGGGAGGCCCTACCGGGTCATCCTGATAGAGCCACGGCACCATCTGCGGCGAAGGCACGGGAGCGCTTGCCGACTGCTGCATCAGCCGGTCCATTAACTCCTTTGCTGTGAGCCGAGTTGCCACTTACTCGTCCTTCCCTTCTTTATCCAGCAACTCTTTAATCGCTCGCGTTAGTTCGTCTGGATTCTTTGACAGCTTCTTGAGTTCGTACTTAATGTCGCCAAGATACTCATCGACTTTCTTCTTGTCGCCACCAAATGCCATATATGCCAAGTTCAGCGCGTTGTCATAGGCGACATCCGGGTCGCTGTTTGTCACCGTAAGAATCTGGCTGACAGCTCTCTTAACATCAGCCTTTGCGGCATCTTCACGCCTTGTGCGGCTCAAGGATTCATCCGCGCGCCCACTAGCCTGTTGCGCCAATGTAGCGTTCTGCTTGGCGATCTTCAGGCGCGTTTGCGTCATGGATTCGCCAAGGCCTTTGATCGCCTTAGCGATATCGGCTTGGTCGGCGTCCTTGGAGAACATCAGCAGTGTGGCCGCTTTGATCTTTTCCGGTGACGCGCCGGGATAGTCCGCCGTCAGTTTGATTGTCGCTTCATTGAGTTTCTGCGTATCGACAGTAGCGAACTCGGGGGCTTCGACCTTGCCAGTTTTGTCGAACACCCAAGACTCCGAAGCAATTGCTTGTTCGGGGTCCATCTTCGTCGCCACAGACTTGCGATAATCAGCGCGAGCCTTCTGGTTGGCTTCCTGTTCCGCCTGCTCTTTAACCTGCTTCATCATCTCCGGGAAAGCGGCCTGCGCCATCTTTGCGCCCATCGCGTCCCCGGCCTGCCCTGGTAGCATCCCCTTAGTTGCCATCTGGATGCGCTGCGCTCGCTCCATGATGTACGGGTCTTCCATCGTCTTGCCAGCCTTCAGCCCGGCCAGCAACTCTTGCGTATCGGTCAGGACTTGCCGCTGGAGGTTCTGTTGCATACCTTCCATCTCGGAACTCATGGCCCCGCGCTTCTTGATCTCCTCAAGCATCTGCATCGTGCCCCGCTGCTGCGACGCAGACGGCGGTTGCGGCACGCCCATAGCGCGACCGAGGCGGCTGAAGATTCCACCACCACCTTGCCCGCCGCCCTGCGGAGGCCCGCCTTGAGGCATCCCCGGAGGCGGACCTTGCATAGGCGGTCCCTGCTGGGGCATCCCGCCGGGAGGAGGGGGCGGCGGGGATTGCTGCGGTCCTGCCATTGGAGGCATCCCGCCTCCTGGCGGCATTCCGCCTTGCGCCCCAGCAGGAGCTTGTTGTGGGGCTGCGGGTGATTCGTAGTCGAGTGCGATGCCAGCCACGCGAGCCCACTTCGCCATCTGTTTGAGGTCAACACCCGGCAAGCCTTGCCGCAATAAAGCAAGGTGCTTGTCAAAGTTAGCGGCGGCCTCTTGTTTCTTCGACTTCTGCGTGCCTTGATACGCTTCGATGAATTGCGACAAGCCCGCGCCAAAGCCGTTCCCCTGCGTCGGGGGCGGCGGCACGATCGGTCTCGGTTGCGGTCCTGGTTGCGGCATCGTTTATCTCTCTTGTTCGTACAGTTTTTAGTACAGTTTTTAGTACGCCTGTCACCTACCCCAAGATCCCGCCGAAGTAACCGCCGAGATTGGTTGTAGAACCTTGCGCGCCGCCCCCGCCGCCGAACCCGCCCAAGATGCTCGAAAGCCCCGGAGCCAAGCCGCCCAAAATAGACGGCCATTGCGACTGATTCTGCTGCGGATACGCCGTCACCGGGTAGCCCGTGGCCCCAGCGTATTGATACGGCAACAGCGGCGAGTTGTAGTTCCGCGTCCGCAGCCATTCTTGGTAGATGCGGTCGATCTCATTCTGGCCAATACCGTACTGCTGTTGACCCAGCGCCGATCCAGCGCCAAGGTTCTGCCGCCAGAGATTCGACAAGTCGCCAGCACCCGCTAGCGACAACTGCATCAGCGCCATCTGACGATCCTGCTCAGTCATGCCCGCCGCCGTCTCCGCGCCGTACAATTGCGTCGCCGCCTGCATGGCCGTCTGGTTGAGTGACTGCGCCGCGCCCACCGAGCCCTGGTACATCTGCTGCGCCAAGTCGTAGGCGTGCTGCATCTGCCACATATCGGACTGAAAATCCTGCCCCGACAATTGGCTGATGCCTTGCTGTGCCATTTGCCCCAACTGGCCGGAAGCCCCGTACTGCCGACCCATCGCAGCCTCTAGTGCTTGAGTCGTCATCTGCGCCAACAGCGCATTCTGCTCCAGCCCTGCTTGAGTCTGGAAATCCACCGCCGCTTGGCCGAACGGCGTAGACGCCCGATTGCCCGATACGTTGAACGATTCCTGGAGGTCCGCATAGCGCCTGTCTAGGTTCCGTTGCTGTGCATCCGTCATCGCCTGCCACGCCGGAAGCTGATTGATCGCTTGGCCGTCTTGGGCGAAGCTCTGGAGATAGCCAAAGTCATTAGCCCCAGATGCCAGCCATTCAGCAGCCGACGAGGGGACGCCGTTCGCAGAAGCGTTGCCAACACCACCGCCACCGGGGTTCGGGTTCGTAACCGTAGGTTGATTGTAGGTTGGGGAGGCGTTACTGCCCGGCAGACTGGGTAAAGTGGTTCCGCCCCCCCCGGTCCCGCTGCCGGAACCACTTCCCCCCGAACCACCTGCCGGAGGGAAAGGATTGGGATTTGCGCCGCCCGTGCCCGAGCCCGAGCCGTTGCCCTGGCCATAGCCCGAGCCACCGCCAAAGACGCTCCCGTAGTCATAGCCGCCGCCGGCGTTTGTTCCTGGGTTGTACTGGCTGCCGCCAGGGGCCGACGCCCCAAACCCGTTCTGACCGTAATACGACGCCTGCGGCAGTCCGCCCTGGCTTGCGCCAATTGGGAACCCGTTGTCGTCATACAGCGACGGAGCCGGAGGGTAAGAGCCCTCCAGGTAGTTGCTGCCGTCAAGCCCTGCGCTCGCCGCGACCCACGGCGGAACGAACCCGTGCAATGGACCGCCATACCCAGGCAGGCCGCGCATCAACTGATCGGTCTGCACTCCAGCCCCGAACAAGCCGGGGTTGGTCTGCATCAGGTTCGGGTCGAACGACTGCGTGATGTTGCCAGGAAGAACAGCGCTTTGGCCGTAGGGCGTGTCGTAGGTCCGCGCCTGGGGAAAGTTCAACTGAGACCCAAGGGGGCCTTCAGCCCGTGGTCCTTGATTGTTGAACCACGTCATGAAGTCGTTGACAGCAAACTGGTTAGCCGTGCCGTCACCAATCTGTTCTTGGCGTGCGCCGGTTCGCGAACGCATCGGCGCATTGAACAACGACGGCTGCGACTCAGGAGCCTGCGTGATTCCAAGATCAGCCGGGTTCGTCGAGCCCATCGCATCCAAGACACCGGCGTTGTTATAGTAGTCGCCGATGAGCTGGCCAGAGTGCATCCCCGTGACGCCCTG
>Ga0070750_10000818_pt1 | contig 17313 bp, 20 predicted proteins | sample VirMetDEL_Nov_24_FD_77013 | JGI IMG/M metagenome (GOLD analysis project Ga0070750, IMG submission 77013) | Aqueous microbial communities from the Delaware River and Bay under freshwater to marine salinity gradient to study organic matter... | ecosystem: Environmental > Aquatic > Marine >...
CTTACCGATACCTACTGGCTGAGTATTGACGTCACCAGCAACTGGGACCCACTGGAACTCAGGAAGCATCTCAAGGATAGCGCAAACACGTGGAGTAGCAACGATGAAGTTAGCAGCACCACGACGGTTACGTACAGCAATGCGGTTAGCCTCAACGATCAAACGCTGATAGAAGTCACGGTTACGCTCAACGAGCCAGCGACCATCTGCAGAAGCAGGTGACCAAACTGAGAAACCAGGACCGTATCCAGCTGTAAGAGCAGACTGAATCATGCGCATAAGCATCTCACGGTCGATTTCAGCTTGGATCTCGTAGCTCATTGCATTTGTGATCTCAGCGTCGATGTCGATACCGTTCATGTTCTTGAGGTCTTGCTCAAGCTCGACTGACCAACGAGCACCAAGGCGGCGTGTACCGGCCTCAACTGCTGTCTTTTCGAACTTAACTTCAACCTGTGGAATATCACCGGTGATCTCAAAAGCTGAGAGGATTTGTGCAACGCCCTTATCACCGTTAGCAAACTCCCAGTAACCGGAACCAGCACCAGAAAGCTGAGTAGAACCAGCAGATGTACCAGTAAAGCGGGTATCAAGAAGCTGATAACCAAGTTCGTCGTTTGGAAGGCCTGCAGCACCAGTGTAACCAGGTACAGAACCACCAGCTCCACCTTGTGAAGAAGCACCATCGGTACCGTCACCAAGTGATGTAGACTGGTAAGCATAACGAAGAGCAAATGCAAGACCAACTGGGCCGCTCATTGGCTGAACACCAACGATGTCGTTAGTGATAAGCTCAGGGAATGTACGACGGATCATCGGAATGAGGACCTTTGGAAGTCGTGCATCAGCAGGTGCATATGTATCACCTGAGTGAATCTGAGAAGCTGGGTTGAACTGAACTCCACCTTGTGCAGCGCCACCAAGTGAACCGCCGCCTACAGAGCTAGACTCTTCAAGGCACCATCTCTCTTGGTTCTCCAAGAGAACAGCCGTATTTAAACGGGTGTGAGCATCGTCGATTGCCTTAACGGAATCGGATGTATAGTCGAGTACCGGTGCCCACTTTTCCAAGAGAGCATTGGCACGATCTTTATCAATAAATGATTGTGGTTTATTCATAATAAGTTATAATTAATGTTTTGTATTTTTAATGGGGTATACCCAAGTGACTCAGGCACCGAATGCCTCAATGTTTATGAATCAAACTAAATTACTTCATCATGTCCAACCCTTCAAGATAAGGGTTTGTTGGTACTGATGGTTTAGCTTTCTCCTCAACAACTGTTTTTGGAGCATCAGCTTTCACAGTGCGATTACTGATTGCTTCCTCACGAATAACTTCAAGTTGCTCTTTTTCCTTACGGTCGAAAAGACGTGCAGTATATTCGAAATTCTCTTCGATAAATCTTGGTGACTTATCAGATAAAACTTTCTTAAGATAAGCAGCTTTCTTCTCACTAAACTTAGCACAACGATTCTCAAGGAATGCAGCAGACTTAGCCTGATTGTAATTCTCTGTAAGAGTTTCGTTAGCTTTCTTAAGTTCAGCGATTTCAGCTCTGAGCTGATCCATTTCATTTTTACCTTCAACGATTGCAGTTTTAACTGACTCAGACATAAGTGATGAATCAACAGCAAGAGTTGAACGAAGATTATTGAGAACAGTCATAGCTGTATTATTGCGAGTTGCCTCTTCAATAGAAGCTGTTGGAATTGCTTCATCAATGTATTCTTCAAGGTAATTGGAAATAGACTCAACAAGTGTCTCTTTAAATTTAGATGCACTTTCATTAAGCTCAGTCTCATACTTTTTAATAACGTTGCCTAACTTAGCGGCATTGTTCTTATCTACAGCTTCGACAATTTTTTGCATTTTAGCTGTATGATCCTTATCAATTTGTGAGATAAGTGTTTCAAGCTTTTCAGCATAAAGTTCGTCTTGGCTAGCGAGGGCAGCTTCAACAGAAAGCTCAACTTTCTCCTTAAGTGCTGTCTCGATTGCCTCTACTGACTCTTCAGTAAGGACATCTTGTAGTTCTGTTGGTAATAATTCTTTATTCATAATTAAAAGAGTGGTTTTTCTGCTGCTTGACGAATTCGTGCTTCGATCTTGTCTTGAACAGCCGACTGTAAATATTTATTAGCAGTTGCGTAGTTTTCGCCAGAAATAGCATCAATAAACTTAATTATTTTGTCTTTTGTAGACATTTCTTTATTTTCTTCCGACATATTGTTATTTATTATGGGTTAGGAGTTAATCAAATCTTGTTAATAAATGACATAATGCGCTCAAGAAGATACTTCTCTACTTCTTTCTTAGGAAGTTTAGCAACGCTCTTTTCAAAACTATCGTAGATTTCTTCATACTTACCATCTTCAGCAAGTACCCACTGCTTAGATTCTAAGATACCATTAACAAAAGCTTTTGGATATGATGGATCTGCAACACAGTCAATAGCTACAAGCTTCATATTACGAACCGTGTTATATTCGTTACCTTCTTCTAAAGTACCAAGAGCACGGGAGCTCATACCTACTTTAACACCATCATTGACTAATGAACGAACAATTTGACCACATGGTGTTGTAAGCACTTTTGACTTACCATAAAAAACGTCCCCATCTTGAGTAAGTTCTGTTACCATATGACAAGCTCTTTCAAGATCAACATCTGCTGTTGATGGGTGATTCAACTCACCCATTGCACGACCAGGCTTTACAAAATTTTCATTATAAGAAGCAACTTCACGCTCAAGTTCTTCACGTGGGTAAAAACGCTTATTGCGATTTACACCTTCAGCCATCATATAAGGCCCCTTAATAAAAAGAGATTTTGCACTGTCCTTGTTGGTCTGTTCCTCGAAGACCTCAAACTGATCTACGATATCTGGGTTTTCACAAACAAGATTAAGTTTAACTGACATATATATATTTATGTCAAAAGCTTATGAAATCTCCTTTTCTGTTAAAATTAAAAATTTATAGTTACGACCTTCACAATATTTTCTAGCAGCAGCCCATTTAGCTTGATTAGTTAGATATTGCTTTTGTTCGTATATAAGATGCTCTCTTTTTCTATATTTTGTTGAAGGTGGTTGGGTCTGTTTATGAGGTTTAATTTCTACGCAATATTTTGTTACTTTATCACCCTCTTTTATAACTACATAATTATCTATGTGATATCTATGAGTTCTTTTTGTGAGAGGGTTATAATAAGGTATCTTAATATTTTCAGATCCCCACCTTAATACATTTGGATTATTATCACAAAATCTAAAAAATTTTAATTCAAGACCCGATCTATAGACAGCGCGATCGCCAATAAATTTATCCTTGTTGTTAGGAACAAATATACCTTGACGATATTTGCTATTCTTATTCATTAGCCAATAATAAATCCAACAGGATCATTACTTCCAAACCCTGAGGTAGCTCCTGTCATAAGTTCTTCTTCAAGCTCTGCTTTACGTTGTTGACCGTCTTGGAGAAGATCGTAGTTAAGAGCACCACCTCCAAGAAGGCTAACTTGACCAAACTTACCACGTACACGACCAATAGTAATCATTGATAGTGCTAATGCATATTCATAGACCCACTGCTCTTTAATAACGTCACGAATAGGGCGCTCGAGATATGTTGATACCACACCGTAAAATCTCTCATTTCTAGGCTGTGGGTAAATTTTAAGATATTGTGAACGCTCATCAAAAACAAGATCTCGTTTCAGAGCTAGAACCTTTTCACGGGTATCTATCCACTCTTTAAGAGTATACCATGATACAAGATCAAACCCATAATTACCTAAAGCATATGAGAAGTATGTTTGTTGAGCTAATGTCTGCTCAAGTGTAAATAGTGTGTTGATACCAGTTGTTGAACCTTCTTCAAAGTCAGTTACAGAAATAACTTTTCTATAATCCATCACATCATAATCATAAACATTTTGATATACAACAGCCTCAGTAGCTGAACCTGAGCGAGTTAATGTTCTTCTCACATTAGGTTCGAAAGTTGCAGAAAGTGAATTGTCAAACGCTGTAATTGTATCAACGAGGGTATGGTCGAATAATTCTCCTATATTAATATTACTCGTAAAGTCTGCAGACAAAGCTGATGATGTTGTGAAAACGGATGATGATACAGATTCTGTAGCTGTATAAACAATATCTGGTGTTTCAGCATAAAATTCTGAACTTGGACCGAGCGGGTTTGTACCAGCTATCTTTTTAGCGTTTGTATCTAAATCGGAATTTGCAAGAGTATAAAGAAGATCTAATCGAATACCTTTATTTGGTTCATACAAATTTGAATCAAAAATCATATATTCACGTGTATACCCGGCAAAGCGTGTAAAATATTCAACTGCAATTTGGATATTTTCATTAAGCTGATCCGAATGTATCTCCAACGATACAACTGGATAACCTAATGCTCTTTTAATTCTATCACCCAACCTACTATAAGTTTCAATCTTATTATTAAGATTGGTAGATAAGAAGGCTGAAAGAGGTGTAATTTCACATGCAGATGCCATACAATTATTTAATCCATTGTATTGAAAAAGGTACCTAAAAATTATGGTATATAAGACTCAAAGTATTAAATATTGGTATGGCTTACCAAGTAACTTTAGTTCCAGCAACAAGTGGACAACCTGATGGTCGTTACACTGAGGCTTATCTTGCAGATTTTATTAATACAACTGTAGTACCTGCTAGTGGTGCACAGCTTATTCAAATTCTTGAAAATCGTGGTTCCAATCTTATTTTGATTTGGGATGACAGTCTATAAGATAAAAAGTCTTTAATATAAACAAAGCCGCTTTCGAGCGGCTTTTTTTTGCTTTAGGTATCAGCACCTGCATCAGGACCTGGTTCAGTAGCTGCATCAAACTCTTCAGCTCCAGCCTCAGCTTCTCCCGTATCAGCCGGGCCACCACCAAAGTCGGGAATACTCTCTCCACCTGCTACTCCTGCACCTTCACCACCTACTTCAGATTCAGCTCCAGCTGCAGCAGATGCAGCAAGTTGCTCTTTCCACATAGGACCAGAAGCTTGAATCTGCGCTAATTCCCACTGCATTTCAGCATCCTTACGTAAGAATTCGCGGTTAGCAAGAATATCTCTATCTTTCCAACCAAGATATTTCTTCTGAGCATAAGTAACTGAAATAAACTCGTTACTTGCAAGAGAATTAAAGTTAGCAGCTTTTAGCTCAAGTTTTTGAGCTTCACGCATTTCAAAGTAATTTGATGGTGGATTAAATATAATCTCAATGTTTGGCTCAGATAACTCTAAGTCTTCCCATACTCCACGTAATTTAAGGTGTGTAATAAATCCTCTCTTAATTGCAGTAGCAAAGCGCTGTTGCTGACGAATAACAAACTTAGCAAATTTAAGTTCTTCGCGAAGAATACTTGATGGATCTACTGTACGATCTTCCGGATCAATACGTGTCACTGGTACTTTAAGTGCACGGTAAAGCTTCTTAATAAAGTACATTAAGTCAGATAACTCACCGAGGTTAGCACCACCAGGTAATTGAGTTACTGATGTACCTTCTGAACCTTGACGCTTAGCAAACCAGAAAGCATCAAGCATAGATTGTGGATTAAATTTATTTACAACATTACTCTGATCGCTATCAAAAGTTTTCTTTGACCAGTAGTTTTGAATAAGCTTGCGTAGGTATGCCTCAGCTTTAGGTGGAGCCATATTACCAACATCAACGTTAAATACAAGACGTTCTGGTGCTCTAACTAAGCGGTAAATTACAATAGCATCCTCAATAAGTGATAGCTGACGATAAGGCCTACGAGCATTCTCAAGGAAAGGAATTACAAAATCTTTTGTTTCATTATAAACGCCAGAGTTAGCATAGAGCAATTGATTTTGCTCCATTGGAATCATTTCTGTCTTTTCAACTTTATCTGGCTGTGAAGCGCTAAAAATTGGCTTTTTATAAATAAACCCTTTTACGAGCATATTTTGAATATTGTTATATACAGGATCAACAATCTCTGCAGGAATATTCATTAAACCTAAAACACCCTCACGTGTATAGTTTTCATGAAGAATAAGCTCAAAAAATACTTCACCCTCTACTAATAACTGACGGAAGTACTGCCAGCCTTTAGATCTTAGCTCAAAGTAATCAATAAATTTATCAAACTCTTGATCTAAATCCTTTTTATCATCAACAGAAAGGTCAATGTTTTCATAGTGAATTTTTGCTGCACGACCATTCTCATCGATATTGATACACTCGTCACAAATTTCATCCAATGCATCTGACACTTCAGAGTAAGCTGCCATAATACGGTAGTCACGTAAACGACCTCCCTTATCTGAATCTAGAGATGCATACATTACATCTTGGAAAGAACCGTCTTTTCCAAAATCACCGATAGGGATATTATTGTAAGGATTAGATGATGTAACGGATGCTTTTGCTAATTCTTCTGCCCTCTGAGTACCATGTTTTGCAAAGTACTTATACTTTGTATTTAGAGAGTCATCTTGTTGACTAGCATACGGTAATCTGTTTGAGATATAACTCACGAGATTTCTGCCAAAAGTAGCAGCTCTGCCGTCGTTTGTTGGAGAAGTATCAGCCATCTTTAGTTATTTATTCTGCGGTAAAGTAGAAGCCATCAATTTCTGCTGAAGTCTTCCACCCTGCTGGGTTTTTAACGATAACATCAAATCTACCAGAAGCGGTAAGTGCTGGTATCATAATGTTGAGGATTTGATCATTAAGTACATTCCATTGATTTGTTGGAAGTAGGTAACCGCTTACTTCACCTGTATAAGTTGTACTAACAGCGGTAAAGCCAGTTGTAATTGAGCTATTGGAACTAAGCATTACAAACTCTGTTTCATTATAATTATTTCCATATAATGTATAGCTTCTACCACCTGCTGATGTGTTACTTACAATTGTTGTTGGATTATCTAATGGTAGTAAAGATCCAGAGGTGTTAAAGAAGACGTTTGTAATTTCAGGAATACCAGAAAGAGAAATTGTTTCAACTTCACCAACATTTGTTGATAAATTCTCAAAAAACGTTTCGTAATCTAAGGATGATAAACCTTGATTAAAGTTAAAATCAGGCCTTACATTTACAAAATTGTTTTCAATAAAGTAGATTGGTGATGAAGTTTCGTTTTTATTTCTGAACAACCAACCTTTAATAGTAAATGTTGTATCAGCAATAATTCTAAATTTATCACTATATGTTGTTTCTGTAGGTGTATTTAGAGAAATATTCTGGTCCCATAAAACTTCAGAACGAATTTCTATAACATCATTTCTACCACTAGCTACAGGCTCTTTCCATGCAAGTATAATATATGGGTCAGAATATGGTACAAAATTGGAAATAATTTGCTCCATGTCTTGCATATACCTGCAAAGTATAGACATGTTAACAGTTAAGTTAACGGGTGTAGGTGTTCTAATGCTAGAGTTTGAATTAGCATTAGCATAATTTTGAAAATTATCGAGCTTATTAAAAACTCTATCTGTATCATATGATATACCAGCTAAATCAACTGCAACAACTGGTAACTCAATATTTTGAGCTTTATTAACAATATCATACATTATACGCTGCTTAGGAGCAAATACGTATCTAACACCTATTTCTTGACGTGCATTATTATTTCTATCATAACGTTTGATAACAGTATCATCAAATGCTGCGACAAACTGAGTTAAGAGATCCTTAACTTCGAAATTGTATGTATAGGTCTTCAAAGCTACATATATTTAATACTAAACAAAGCGTTCCAAAAAATATTTTGGTAACTTATGTTTCGATCTTAAGATACTATCTACAATTGTACCGTCTAGAATATAAGTTATACATTTATCTTGTTTCGATCTCACACCTCGACCACAAGCTTGAATTAATGAACAAAGCATTTTATTTTGATACCAATCGAAATCATTTTTCATCATTCGCTCAATTCGTACATCTTTAGTTGGAAGAAACGGAGCTTTAATGAGTATCTGAAACTTCGCTAGATCCCCTTTTAAGTCAACACCATATGACATTGAAGGTGAAACCAATACTGTAGGATCAGAGCTTGTCATATGTCTCTCTAGAATATCTTCATTCTTAATACCAGGTTCACGATATAAAAATCTATCACCATAAAGCATTGTACCAAGCTTGGCCGTAATACTATTATTTTGAGAGTGAATAATACCTTTATCATTAGCATGATAATTACAAATCTCTGCTACCTGCTTTATAATGCGTGGTAGATACTTATCCATAGTATGGTAATTAAGTTTATACTTTGGATTACAAACAATAGGAGCCTTTTTTGGATCAAAGGTAGACTCAGCTTCAACATATTTATAATCTGTAATACCTAACGATTTGCAAAAGTTACTAGGATCAATAATAGTTGCTGACATTAAAATAACTTTATCAGCATAGTCAAATAATCTATATGCTAACTTATCTACCTTGAGAGGCATAAACGTAATACCAGATGCATCTTTCTCATATACGTATTCAGACTCTTGCCAAGAATCGGTAACCTGTTCAACCTTACTCTGCAAATTCATCAGTCTTTGCATATTAGTTGTGAGATCTAAAATAGCTTTTTTATTATTTGTTTTCTTAAATGATAAAATATCTTTAATCTCATCAATCTTATCTGTGAGATCAATTTGTAATTCTGTAAGCCATTTAACCGCTGACATGCGCTTAGTTAATGGTCTAATATCAACATCCATTCTAGCTAAGAACTTATAATCAACTTTACATGTAAATTCTTTAACTAATTGATCTTCTAACTCAGAAGCCTCATCACAAATTAAAAATTGTCTCTTCTTAAGATGGTTAGGAAGAGCGAAAAACATATTATAGTTTAGTGTATTGAACTGTGCAACTAATGCTTTATTCCTCGCTTCATAATACGGGCATTTATTTTTAGCCCAACAGTCTGCTTTAAGATTAGCAGAATGTAAACATGGTGCTACATCAACAGGATATCTTTCATCAACGGCACATTGGTAGTTTGATTTACCTTTAACTACTTCTGTCTCTGCAAATAGTTCTTTATATTGATCCTGCAATGCTTTTGTAATAGTCAGAGCCGTACATCCGAACGATGGCATCTCATCACATTCATCTTGGTATGTGTAACCAGTTTGAGTACGCTTATAAGCTGCGTAAGAAGTAACTAGTTGACGAAACTCATCTGGACTTTCATCTGCAACATTACCTAATGTTTTAGATATAAAACTTTTACCACTACCAGTCGGTGCATTACAAATGACGAACTTACTACCGGTATTAAAAGCTTCATCTATATTTTTAAGAAGCTTAACTTGCGAAGGATTAGGATCGTATCCTTGCGGAAAATGTTGCAATAAATTATTAATCACCTACATGATTATAGTCGATTGACCCTATAAATCAACATCCTCTAGAGGCATAATGTATAGATTCTCGTTGTATATCTTTGATTTTTTTGTAGAATCTAAAAATTTAACTTGTAGTTGAAGATCACCTACATTTAAAAACTCATTAAGTTTGTAGCAAAATGTAGTCTTCCTTCCATCTGTTGTTATATTAAATGGGTAAGGAATCTCATATACTCTTGTTCTTACTTCATCTTCTAGAGTAAGCTTTGCATAATGTTGCTTAATTTGAAAAATTCTCAATTTACCCTTTCTAATAATTTTTCTATCTGTACAGATGGCTACATTTTGCAGAAGATAGGGTTTAATATATTCTGAGAATAATTCAAGTGACGAGTTCATGAGTTCATAAAGTTGTATTTTTGCTCTGGCGACATTGGATATATATTCTCGTTAAAATATTCCCAAAACTCATTTACTGGTATTTGTTGAATAAGATCACAAGAGTTCATACTAATAGTTCTATAGTCTTGCATTAGTATATCCCAAACTACGAGGACATTATCTGCCGCTTCATTAACCTTCTTCGGTCCTCTCGGTGGAGCGTAGTTCAAAGTGGTTCTACCATTTACTGAATTTAATAAATCGTAAGACTTAGTGCACAGCATACGTCTTGTAGGACCATCACCAGCTCGTGGTCGACGTCTTACAAATCTTATTTCACATACATTATTTAATAATAGTGAATCAAGAGCTGCTCTTTGAATTATCATCCTTCAATTTACAAATACCAAACAAACGATCCTCATTTAAGAAGATACCTTTTTTAACCTTAACGCCATTTACATCAATATTTGCTACAGTAACGCCAAGGTTATTAGGAAAGATGACGACATCGCCAGGTTTTGTATATTCAACCTTAGGTCCTGCAAGAACAACTTTAGCTTTACGCCATGCTTTAGTTAATGCATTAGTTGGAACGAAAATACCATTACGTTGAATTTCACCGGTATCATTTTCATCTACATATTCTACTAAGAGAATATCATCAAAAATCATTGTAAGTTCAAAATCGTCTGTAAGACCAACATCACCTTCACTGTGTGTAGAAAGGTCAATAAGATGCTTTTGAGGAGCTAGAGTATCAATACTTCTTTGTGCCATGTTTATATTTACTTTATGTTAAAAATTAATCAAGCAGGTTCTTATACATCTCAAGCTCTCTAACTGAAATATTTTTATTCTTTGCTATCATCTTGAGCGTATCTATTTCGTCCTGCTTATCTTTATCCTTCTTAATTTTCTTTACGTAACTAATACGCTTAAACTTAAGTCGTGGTATAAGGTTGAAGTAAAACCTATAGGTCTTTTGCTTATCCGTATCGAATATACCGCAATATTTATTAAGTGTTTCATTAACAAACCCTACCGTTTCTTTACTATACATTGAAAGCCAACGATTTAAAAGAAAGGGTACGAAGGCTTGTTCACCTTCTGAGTCTAAATATTCAGCCTTTTTGCGCTTATCTGAATAAAATAGTTTATTTTGAAGCTGAAAGAAATTCATAGTATGTGTCTTGTAAAACTGAATCTTTAATATATTTAGCCACTGATCTAGCTTTAAATCTATTGTTGTAGGTTTGTTGTTGTCTTTCCTGCACTAATTGTAGCATATCTAAATCAGAAAGCAAATCCATAATAACGTTACCCGCTTCATTATCCCAATCATCCACTTGACAAATCGCTGCGTTTGTATAGATTTTAGTTTCTGGCAATTTTGGCGATACAACAATGGCTCCGCTCCTCATTGCTTCATAATGCCTGAATGTTTCCATGCTTACATTACCTGCAGGACATATTACAATTTTCGAATTATGCAATTTTTCAGAATAATCTTCTCCAGAAAGACCCATATTAAATCCACGCGATACATTAATATCTAATTTGGGTCTAATAGTAGGATCCATGTTCTGAAAAAAGTCTACTACACTACGCATATATTTTATTCTATTTGCTGATGCCATATGACCAGAAAAGAATACATCAATAGGTCTGTCCTTGATAGGGCGATTAGCTAACTTTATATGCTTTTTATTATAACCTAGAGGAAAGGAGTGTACGTTACCTTCTTCCTGATGAGGTAGAAGATACGCTTTAAAAACGGTAGTATTGTTTTTCCATTGTTGAGGAATATTGTCGGTCATAAACTCATCAGCGAGACCTATTACAATATTCCTCTTAGTAGAATCAAGCACTACTTTATCTCGAAAATCCCATTCTTGCGTAACGCTAACAATATGTACTTTTACACTATCATCAAAGTCGAGATGTCTAAGTACATTCTGTATGTAGTCCCATTCGCAGAAGTTATCTTCTACTCCGTAGTACTCAACAATCATTATACAACAATTTTTGTCGTTGCAATGAACTGATCCTTAACTTCAGCGTTGAAGTAAGCAATAACTTCTGTCATAAAAGTCTGAGCTTCATCATCTGTTAAATGTGATGAGAAAGCAAAACCAGGTGCATCAGGGCCTGCATCAATATTAATTGCAGTATGACCAACAGCAACATTTTCCAAACTGTAAGTAATTGAAACACTCACTTTACCTTCATCACGTTGCTGACCATCAGAACCAACAAAGTATTTTTGTACCATGAGATCATCACCATCCATTGCAATAGGAGCCTCAATATACTTACTTAAAATTTGTGCAATTGCTGTATTTAATAAACGCTGAAATGATACAGCACCTAAAGGACATAAGTTAGGAATCTCCCAGCAAAAGTTAATAGCATCTTTAGATGCGATAAAGTCATTAGATAGGGTATCTTCTAGATCAATAAGATTTTCCGTTACATCCATTGGTGCACGAAAAGCAACAATATTACCATACGGTGATACATTTTTACGGAATTGTTCATAGGCAAAGCGCTTATGAATAAAGTCACCATTATACTTATCCTGTTTAATAATCATTACTCGTTATTATAGGCTAAAGCTTCCACGTTTCAACGTTTTTGTCATCTTTATTAGCTGCAACAAATAACATTTCGTCAATCATTTTTTCGAAAGTATATTCAGGCTGCCACCCTAATTTTTCTCTTAGCTTTGTTGAATCTCCTTTAAGGTGCTCCAACTCTTCTGGTCGAAGAAATTGTTCATCAATAACAACATGATCATCAGGATTTAATCCAAGAGAATCAAAACAGTAATTAACCAAATCACCAACACTATGAGATACACCTGTTGCGCATACATAGTTATCAGGTTCATCTACCTGAAGCATCATCCACATAGCCCTAACATAGTCTTTTGCATGACCCCAATCTCGTGTTGCATTAAGATTACCCAGATAAAGTTTATCCTTTTTACCTTTCGAAATATCAGCTGCTCCTTGAACAACTTTATTTGTTACGAAATTAACTCCTCGTCTAGGCGATTCATGATTAAATAGAATACCGTTACAAATAAACATATCGTAACTATTACGATAATTATTACAGATATTATATGAGAATACTTTTGCACATCCGTATGGACTTACTGGAGCCATAGGAGTTGTTTCTCTCTGGAAACCATCCTTATCAATATTATTACCAAACATCTCACTTGATGAAGCTTGATAAACTCTAGCTTCAGGACATGTAAGGCGAATCGCTTCTAACAAATTGAGCGTACCAATACCAGTTGCATTAGCGGTGAAGATCGGCTGATCAAAACTTACACGTACATGCGACTGCGCTGCTAAGTTATAAATTTCATGCGGCTTAGCTTTTTGTAACACGCTCACTAAAGAAGCCATATCTGTTAAATCACCATATACTAATTTTACTTTATCAAATATATGATCGATACGTGTTGTGTTGTATTGCGGAGAAGAGTTACGACGAATCGTACCCCATACCTCATACCCCCTATCAAGTAGAAACTCTGCTAAGTAACTACCATCCTGTCCATTAATACCTGTAATTAGTGCTCTTTTCATTAATACTTTAAAATAATATTGCAGATTTTATCTACATCTTCTTCTGTCATGCCTTGATGATTAGGAACGTAAAATCCATACTCATCAATCATAGGAGTATTCATTAATTTAATTTCACGCTTCCCATATCTCTTCCACATAGGATTTTTACAAATAGAACCTGCAATAAGAGGTCTACATGCAATATCATTAGCTCTTAATTCTTCAATACATTCCTTTCGATTTTTAATAATGATAGGGTAGCAAAAACTTGATACAAAATCTCCTGGTGCTTGAGAAGGTTTAAATAGTACATTTGAATTAGCTAAACGCTCATTATATCGTTTAAAGTTTTTGTTTCGGATTTTTGAAAACTTATCAATCTTATCAACCTGCCTTAAACCAATTTTAGCTTGAAGGTCTGTTGCACGTACATTTAAACCTGGAAAATAGAAGGTAAATAATCTATCAAAGTCATCAACATCATACCTATCGGCTAACTTATCTGCTTCCTCTTTAGGAATATCTCTATCCCAGCCATGAGAGCGCATCATTAAGAGTAGGTTAGCAATTTCACAATCATTAGTACATATCATACCCCCTTCAATTGTTGAGATATGATGACCGTAATACATCGAGAAAAAGGACATGCAACCAAAGGTACCAAGCTTTTTACCCATATATTCAGATCCCATACTTTCACAAACATCCTCAATTAAAAGTACATCATATTTTCCACATAGTTCAACTACCTTAATCATATCAGGTACTAAACCTAACACCGAAACAAGAATAATTGCGGCAGGGTCTTCTTCTTTAAAGACTTGTTCCAACTTAACAAGGTCAATAGAAAGATCTCGCATGTTACAATCAACAGGAATAGGATCCATTCCAAGAAGAATAGGTGAACTAACGTCGGTTGCCCAACTTAAGTCTGGCACAACAATTTTATCATTTCTAAGTTTACCACCAAACTTAAGAGCAGCAAGACCTAATAGAATAGCTGACGATCCTGAATTAACAAATACAGATTGATTAATACCTAACCAATTTGAAAATTTCTTTTCAAACTCTAATGTAATAGGTCCTTTTGTAAGTTGAGGTATATCAGAAGAATTAAGCCACTCTGTGAGTGACTTAATATCATCTTTATCAATTGTATCAGATACGAGATTGATACTCATAAAAATATTATATAAATCTTTAGCTAATAATCAACTACGCTAAGTGAATATTTTTATGAAATTCTAAAAAGCTTTCAACCCATTCTTGGAGACGATCTGTTGCAGACCAGCCAAGTTTCTCTGCAGCATTAGTATCAGTACAGAGAGTTGTAGGATATTCACCCTTACGAGCTGGAATATACTCAATCGGATAATCACCAAACATTGCAGCTACCTCATTAATTGAATGATTTTTACCTGTACCGAATTCAAATTCTTCAGCTCTAAAATCTTTACCCATACAACGATATAGACCATCTACAATATCATCAACATGTGTAAAGTCTCGTCGCTGCTCCCCATCGCCTGTAGGTGTTAATGGCTGACCTTTAGCATACTGATCCTGGAATATACCAATAACGGTAGCGTAATCACCTGTCATAATTTGGTTAGGACCATACACATTATAAAATCTGCAGATAGTGGTATTTAAATCGTATACAGAGCTATACAACTTGCAAAGTTCTTCACCACCATATTTAGACCAAGCATAAGGGCTTTCATATAAACCAACATGTTTTGAGCTCGAGCCAGCATAGATAAATTGCGCTCCAACTTTTCGTGCATATTCAATAACTTCTAAAGTACCGTCGAAATTATTTTTCATACAACTAACTGGATCAACTAATGACGGTTGAATTCGCGCCATTGCAGCTAGATGATAGATAACATCCGGTGGACTATCCATCGAGTATTCAGCGACATTTCTCCAACTTATATTACCCGTTACATACTTTGCTCCAGAAAAATGATTACACTTTCTACCTGTCGAGTAATCATCAACAACAGTTACGTCATGACCTTCTTCAATTAATCTACAAACAAGATTAGAACCAACAAAACCTGCTCCCCCTGTTACAAGGATCTTCTTCATAACCATATTTATAAAGTCTTATCCCAAATTGCAAGGGTGTGTTCGAATGGATTACCTTCAATATTACGGACAAGGTCAATCATTAACTGAGCAATTTCACGAATCTCTTTTTGAGCATGTTCACTATTACGCAACTTTTGAAAGTTAGCAAATGAACGCATGTTAAACATTACATCGGATTGAATTTGACTATTGTAAGTTTTAAAGAATCGTGCACTTTCTTTTGCTCTCTTACGGCCAAGTGTTTGCTCGAGTTCACCTACAGCTTTGTGGTATAATTCATTACCGGCTTTAGTATAATCTTCTAACATTTTTTGCCAGTAAAGAGGCCAATCATCCGGAACAAAGCACTTATCTTCTTTTAGTTCTTTATACCGAGCCGATTCAGCATTAAGGCTACTAATCCGATGCTTGAGTAAATGAATATGGCTAGCAATATCACAATCCACAAGAAAATGGACGGTACCTTTTTCGAATGGTGTCTCGTGGCCCTCGCTCCAAAGCATGTTGATGAGCTTCGGAATTCTCTTTCGCTTCTTTTCATCTAATTCTCTACTGGTTGACGTCCAAGCACTACAAGCAATAACTTCATCTGATCCATAATAGCCTAAAAGTTCGACGGTATTCATCTACAGACTATTATATACTCGCCTTAGGCCTTCTTCAAGTGATAAAAATTTAAAGTCAGGAAAAAGTTCTCTCATCTTTTTATTAGAGCAATCCTTTCTAAACTGACCATCTGGTTTGGTTATATCAAAAGCTAATCCTAAATGCTTATTGTTAGTTGCAGTAAGAGCAGTTTGAGCAATTTCTAAAATAGAAGGGCTTTCATCACAACATACATTAAAGTCAGTTTTAATTTCCTTATCCAAACAACCTACAATAATCTTAGCTAAATCTTCTGCATGAATAAATTGTCTTAATGGCTTACCGGTACCGAATAAATTAACCATTCCATCTTTACTAATTTTAATTTTCTTCAATAACGCGGTAACAAAATGAGCTTTTGTATCGTCATCAAAGTGATCATACTCACTATACAAGTTACTCGGAAAGATTGTAAAGTAATCCAAACCTCTTGCTTTGCGAACAGTTTCTAGATGAACAGCTAGCATTCTTTTTGCATAACCATATCCGAAATTTGTAGGTGTAGGTGGACCAGCATGCAAAAGATCTTCAGTCATAGGGTAAGAATCTTCCGAAAGCTGGTCTGGATATACACATGTGCTACCAATACCAATAAACTTTTTAACTCTATGTCTTTGAGCCTCTGTAACAATATTAGTATTCATTACTAAGTTAGACTCTAAAAACTCTAACGGGTTAGCTATATTATCTTGAATGCCCCCAACCTTTGCTGCAAGATGAATAACCACATCTGGTTCGTACGTACTAAACATCGATCTAACACCAAACGGTATTGTTAAATCATAATCTTTTGAACCAACATAAATAGCATCAGGGAGCAACTCTTTAAGATGCCTCCCAACCATTCCCGAACCACCTGTAACTAAAACTTTCATATTACTTTGAAAATAAATAACCCTCTACATAAACATGATCCATTTCAGTTGTATCTAGCACAGCTAATGCATCTTCGATAGTTGTCAAGATAGGATACCCTCTCATATTAAAAGATGTATTTAAAATAACTGGTATTTCATTTCTATTTTTAAGCTCGGTAAGTATACTATAAAATAATTTATGACCATTTTTACTAACCGTTTGTAATCTCGCTGTACCATCTACATGCGTAATTGAAGGTAATACATCTCTATACTCTTCTTTTACAGACGGAGCATAACTCATAAATCTTGACTCAAAAACATCGTCAAAGTACTTGTCACTATCTTCCATTGTACATACA
>Ga0070750_10000821_pt1 | contig 17305 bp, 14 predicted proteins | sample VirMetDEL_Nov_24_FD_77013 | JGI IMG/M metagenome (GOLD analysis project Ga0070750, IMG submission 77013) | Aqueous microbial communities from the Delaware River and Bay under freshwater to marine salinity gradient to study organic matter... | ecosystem: Environmental > Aquatic > Marine >...
AATCCGGCAAATGGTCATGTATCAATTATTGGATTTACTCCAAGTCAGGTTATTAGTGGCAATACTTATATTAAGGTTAGCGCTCTACCTCAAGATGATGGTAAAATAGAACCTTTAAGAAATTATATCCTCGCTCTTGATAAAGATAAATCATCTGCAACAGCAAGAACAGACAGGCAAACACCAAATCTACAAGTTAGTATCTAATGGCAAACTTTGAAACAAGAAAAGAATTTCTGAGAATTGATCCAAACTTTAGAAAGAGTTTGGTGCAGGAAGTATTACCTGAATATTTTCAGACATCGTATCCAAATCTTATAGCATTCTTAGATGGTTATTATGAATGGCTAGATTCTGATGAGAACGTAGGTGGTGCAATTGCTGAACTGCACACTGTAAGAGACTTACAAGATTCTACTCTGAAAAGACTTGATTTTGTTTTTGATGAACTTGCACTTGGTATATCAGAAAGTCAGTTTCTATTTCCAAGAGAAGCACTTAGAAATTTTGGTAATTTCTTTAGAGTAAAAGGTTCTCTTTATTCTGCAGATGGATTCTTTAGAGCCTTCTTCAACGAAGACATCGAAGTTACATATCCAAAAGAATCTATTCTTAAAATTGGTGTAGATCCGATTGGGCCAGAGCAGGCTTTCGTTCTCACTGACGGTCGATTGTATCAGATTTTATCAATACTTATTAAATCACCAATATCACTGAATACTTGGGAACAACTATATCGCAAGTTTGTTCATCCAACTGGATTCTATCTTGGTGCTCAAACTGTTATTGAAGGCCAAGGTTCTGTAATTATCTCAACAACTACGTCTGATCCAGATCCGGATCCAACGCTGAAGATTATTGGATCAGCTTCCTTTACTATAGTTGCTGAGAATGATACTACTATTTTAATTCCTGATGATGGTGGTGATTCTGATGGATGTCCACAACGGATGAATCCATTACGTACCATTGATTTTTACGATGGTGCTACAAATACTATGCAATACTTTACGACATGGTACAGTAATCTAGATGAATGGGGTGGATTCCCTCGAGATGGATTAACATTTGATGATTATGCAGACTCTGCAGGCGCATCTGCAATGAGATTTGATAATACATATGAAACAATGGATCATCGCATATATGAAACATTCTGTGTACCTTATGTCGATAATGGCCATATTGCAGATAACAGTCAATTAACAATTGGTCAATATGTCGTTGAAGGTCTGTAAAACCAATATAAATAACAATAATTCAATTTGTAGGATTTAATATGGGCAAGCAAATAGTTAATGTCGGAACTACCGGTAATGATGGAACCGGTGATGATCTACGAACAGCCGGCAATAAAATTAATGATAATTTTAATGAGCTTTATACTGATGTAAGAGCTTTGCAAGTTGCTAGTGGTGTTTCATCTACATCTTTTGGTGTATATTTTGATAGTAATCAAATTAGTTGGGAAGGCACCACTGCAGATTCATTTGAAACAGCATTAAGCGTTGTTGATCCTACAAAAGATAACACTATTTTATTACCAGATTCAAGCGGTACTCTTGTTCTCGATACTAACATTGGGGCTGTAGTGAATGCAGCTACTATTGGTATTATTAATAGTACCGTTGATTCAAATTATATTGCATTGCGTACAGGTGTTGCTCAAGACTCAGGTGCAACTCTTCTTATCGTTTTAGCAAATTCTATTGATTCAGGAGACATTCCACTTCTTGTCGATAGCGCATATGTACAAGCACGACAACTTGCTGGTACAGATCAAGCTCTTTGGGACAAACTAGATAGTATTGGCGGTAATGTATCGCCAGCTGCAGATAGCGAATATGATCTTGGAGATTCACAACGTAGATGGCGAGATCTATGGTTGAGTGGTAATACAATTCATCTCGGCGATGCTACAATTACAAACAATGGTTCTGAGGTAGCATTCGGTCGACCGATTACGGCCAATATTAAAGTTCAAAATTCTATGGATCTACAAGGAAACTCATTTGTAGATTCAAATGGAATGAACATGCGGTCTCCTAAATTTAATTTTGGTACAATTGATGGAGTTCAGTATATACACTTCAATCAATCAGCACCACAAATCAGAATAGGCGATTCAGATACACCTGCCGGTTATATACAATTGGGTCATAATGCGACAGATAACGGTTCTGTTGGTAAAGGCACTATGCATTATAACTCGACAGATAACACATTTAATTTTAAAGACAGCGAAGGTTGGTTCTCTCTACCTCGTACTGCATTTGATTCAGCAGATGTAATATCTACTATTGATAGTGCTTATGTGAAAGCAAGAGCTGTAGAACCTGATCTTAGGTCTTACACTGTTGCAACAGTGCCAAACTCACCACCAAATGGTAATTTAATTTTTGTAAGTAACGGTAACTCAGGTGCCGCATGTCTGGCAGTATATGACAGTGATGCGGGATTCTATAAGAGAATCGTACTTGGAGCCCAGATTAGTACTTAATAGGATATAAAAAATGCCAGCAATTGTAACAGACGCACTAAGAAGACAAATTGCACAAGACTTCTTTGATCAATTTACAAACGATACACGAAAGTATTATATCGGTGTAGGTCGGTCAGAGCAGTGGGATTCTTCAGATACGGTACCAACACCTACAAATACTCCAACGACTGTTGAAGCATTTCGTAATAGCTTACAATCGGTGAAGAAGGTTGAAGCAACTTCATTAGTTGTGCCACGTAATAACTGGTCATCAGGTAGAATTTATTCGCAATACGATGATCAACAGGGTGGATATCCAACTCAGCCATATTACATTATGAATGAATCACGTCAAGTCTATGTCTGTTTAGAAACGGGTCGTGATGGAACTGGTGCTGCTGTACCATCAACTGTACAACCTACTCATGCTAACCTTGATTCTCGTAGAGAAGCAGATGGTTATGTGTGGAAATTTTTATTCACAATTAGTGCAGAAAGAGCAAATAATTTCCTTTCAGGCAACTTTATGCCTACTTTATTACAAGGTGCAACAGATTCAAACTCTACTGGTATTCAATTAAAACAAATGGCAGTACAAGATGCGGCAACTTCAGGTGAAATTCTAAGTATTATTATTACAGATGGTGGGGCCGGTTATACAGGTGTTCCTACTGCAACACTTACAGATCCAAGTGGAGCGAATGCTTCGTTTAATATTACTATCGATTCTGCTACAGGACAAGTTGTAAGAATTCGTATGGATGATAGCACAAACGGTGATGTCGCGGGACATGGATCTGGTTACACCAATCCTTCAATTACATTTAATGGTGGTGGTGCTACAAGAAACGCTCAAGCTCGAGCAGTACTCGGACCTGATTCTGGTATTGGGCGTGATCCTCGCGAAGATTTAAAATCTGCTTCAGTAATGTTCCATGCGGAACTGAGAGGTACAGATAGTGACTTTATCGTAGATCAAGACTTTAGACAAGTCGGATTGATTCGTGATATTAAGAAAAATGATAACACTATCTTCGGTGAAACAACTGGTAATGCGCTGTTCTCAATGAAATTAAGTAGCATTATTACAGAGTTCACAGCAGATAAAATCATCGAAGGACAGACTACTCTTGCACGTGCATATATAGATGAAGTAGATTCAAATATTCTTTACTATCATCAAACGACAGAAACAGGTTTTGTAGCTTTCCAGAATGGTGAGCTTATTGAAGAAACAAACGGTGGTGGTGAGGGTGTTATTGATTCTGCCGCTATATTACCTGAAGTATTACCTTCAACAGGTGAAGTACTCTTTATTGATAACAGATCACCAGTCGATAGAAGTACCGCACAAAATGAAGATATTAAAGTTATTATTCAGTTCTAAGGATTAGAGGATGTCAACACTACTTAATTCAAGACTTTTAAGCAACACTTATAAAGACGATTTTCTAGATAGTGATAGCTATTACAGAATTCTCTTTAACAGTGGACGTCCTCTGCAAGCACGCGAACTTACGCAGATGCAGACTATTATCCAAGAACAAGTTAAAAGATTTGGTAATAATATTTTTAAAGAAGGTGGCGTCGTAAAACCTGGCGCTGCTATACTTAATAATTCTTACGAATTTGCAAAGCTAATCACAACACAGTATGCTCTTCCTTCAAACTACAATTCTCTATTGGGTAATACATTTACCGGTAATATATCTGGTATTACAGCAAGACTCATAGAAGTTGTTCCAGCAGGATCAGGAGATCCTGCTACGATTTATATTGCTTATACTAATGGTCCTACTGGTCAATCAGGTTTAACTACACCTCGTTTTACACCAGGAGAATCAATTACAGATGGTTCTACTACACTTAGAGTACAAGAAGTAAATACTGATGCAAATCCAGCAGTCGGTAGAGGTCTTAGATATTCAGTCGACGCCGGTATTTATTATGCAAAAGGTTTCTTTGTATTTACAGAAGCACAAAGTCATATTGTTTCAAAATATACAGACACTGCAAATGAAATTGTAGGTTATAAGATTGTTGAAGATGTAGTTAATGTTGATGATGATCAAGGACTTTATGATAATCAAGGAGCTGTTCCAAATGTGTCATCTCCTGGTGCAGATAGATTACGAATTAAATTAGTTCTTACAAAGCAATCTGCTACGACGAGCAATGATAATTTTATCCCAATTGCAACTATCAAAGATGGTGTTGTATTTCGAACAGTAGACGAAGATAATTCATATAATGTTTTAAGAGATGTAATTGCTACAAGGATTCATGAGAATTCTGGAGACTATATTGTAAAGCCTTTTAAACTTTCATTTGAAGAGGATTCTGACCAAGATAATCTGATTATGAACGTAAGCCCAGGTATTGCCGTTGTTGAGGGTTATAGAGCAAATTTATATACTCCTTTTAAAGAAAGAATTACAAAACCATCTAACACAACAGAAGTCAATAATGAAATTACAGCGATAGGTTTTGGTAACTATGTTCTTGTTGATAATGGTACGTCTAACAATACTGCTGGCATGCCAAATATTCATAACTTTAATAAATTAAATCTTAAAGATAATACTGGACATACCGGTAATACAATCGGGACAGCGCGTGTTCGGCAAATTGTAAGAGATACCGGTAATTTCCTTCGCTATTACCTTTTTGATATTCAAATGAATTCTGGACAGAACTTCAGAAATGTACAAAGTATTGGCCTTACAACCAATTCATATTTTAATCTGTATAGACCACTCGGTAAAGCAGAACTCAAAGAAGTCACAAAAAATAATCTATTATTTGCATTGCCGTTTAAAAGGCCTCAAGCACTAGATGATATTAATCTTACTGTACAACGTAGATTTCAGCAAACGACGGACGGTGCTGGTGCAGTATCACTTACATTAACTGCGAGCGGCGAAACATTCGCAAACACTGCTGATTGGATTGCCGTTCCTGCTGGTGATGATATATTAAACACTGGACTTACATTTGCTTCAAGTCCTGTCGGTCAAGTTGCGGCAAATATTACAGGATTAAATCCATCAACCTCATATGAATTTTTAGTTTATGTTGATAAATCAATTGGTTCTGTAAGAAGTAAAACTAAGACCGAAAGAACTATCACTGTTGCTCCTGATGGAGACGGCAATATACCTCTAGGAAAAGCTGACATCTTTAGCATAAAGCGTGTTTCAGTTAATGATTCTGACGGGCTTGATATTTCTGGAAGATATGAGTTAGATAATGGACAAAGAGATAATTACTACGCACTTGGTTCATTAAAATTAAAAGCTGGTAATTCAGCTCCAGCAACGGCTTTTGTAAGATATGAGTACTTTACTCATGGTGCAAATGGCGATTTCTTCGCAATTAATTCTTATACAGGTCAAGTAGACTACGATAAGATTCAAAATTACGATCTTGCAAATGGTGATCAGCTTAATCTAAGGAATGCAATTGATTTTAGATCTGTACAAGATTCTGACGGCGAATTTGATAATGCTGCAAAGGGTGCTAGGATTAATGAATTGCCTCAAGTAAACGGTGTTGTGCGAGCTGATATTACATATTATATGAATGAAAGAGCGATTCTTTCTGTTAATGCTGATGGAATTCTTACACTAAGAAGGGGTACTCAATCATTCTTCCCTGTACCTCCGGTTGTACCAGCCGGTAATTTGCCATTATATAATATAGAATTTAGAGGTAATACTTTAAATGATTCAGATTTAACTATCAGCAAAATTGAACATCGTAGATATACGATGAAAGATATTTCAAGACTTGAAGATAGAGTAGATAGAAATGAAGAAATTATTGCTCTTAATATGCTTGAAATTGATACAAAGAATTTGCAAGTGTTTGATTCAAGCGGTCTTGACAGAACAAAATCCGGCTTTTTTGTAGATAATTTCTCAACACAGCTTTTTAGTGATACAAAAAATCCGGATTATAGAGCTGCGATTGATCCTCAACTTAACTTCTTAGTTCCTACTTTTAATGAAGATAACGTTCGCTTAATATACGATTCTGATGAATCAACTAATGTGATCAAAAAAGGCGATAACATCTATCTAAGACATAGTGAAGTTGAATATCTTACTCAACCACAGGCATCAAAATCGATTAAGATTAATCCATTTGAAGCTGTAATTTACATAGGTGATATTCAACTTTCACCTTCATCAGATGAGTGGAGAGAAACAAAGATAAGAGCAAAGAAAATGGTAGACGGTGGCACTAAGCTCGATACCACTCAAGCTTATCTTTGGAACAATTGGCAGTGGAATTGGGGTGGTAAGTCTATTGAACAATTACAAGTAGGAGATACAACCAATACCAAGACAGAAACAACAGCAACAAAAATACATTCAAATGTGAATAAAGTTGTATCTGAAGAAACATTGCTTGAAGTGATTGATACGAGGATTATTGATATTGCATTGATACCGTTTATGAGATCAAGGAAAGTATATTTTAAAGCTCAAGGTTTAAGGCCGAGTTCAAAGGTATGGGCATATTTTGATGGAGTTAGAGTTGATTCATGGGTCAGAGAAGAGACATTTGAATTTTGCTGTAATGATCATAAAGACTATGGTAATACTCAAAATAATGCTACACAGCATCCTCAAGGCTCAAGTGAATTAATTACAGATGCGAATGGCGCAGTCGAAGGTTCGTTCTTTATACCTAATACAAAAGCTATTCGATTCCGTACTGGTATTCAAGAATTTAAAATATTGGATATTAGTGCAGATAATGAAAAGAAAAGTGGAACAATTGCTTCAGCACTTTTTGCTTCTACAGGTTACCTAGATACCATTGATCAGACTATTAAGTCTACACGTGTTCTTAATGTTGATCATAAGCGTAGCAGTAAAAATAGATATGTTCCGCCACCTGCAAATTATGGCGGTGGAGGTGACCGGGACGGCTTTAGTGATCCGAGTTGTACATCTAGAAGTAATCCAAATAATAATAGCTGTGGTCCAGGTTCATCAAGTAAAGTTGTTTGTACTGCCATGAACGAAGATTATGGATTTGGATCTTACAGAAATGCTGTTTGGCTTAAGTATTCAGAGATAAAATATGCTGATAAACCAGAATATGAAATTGGTTATCATGCTATATTTAAACCTCTACTTAAAATACGACATAAAAATGCATTCGGTAAAACGACTTATAAATTATTACAACATATTGCTAAACGCCGAACTGCTGATTTGCGTGCAGAAATGCACGGAAGAAAAAGAGATACCATAGGAAGAGCATGGAGATTCGTACTCGAACCTCTGTGTTATGCGACTGGTAAAGTTATTCTGAAAGTAAAAGGGCAAAAATAATGAGTACTTCACTTGGTTATCAGATCAATAGAAATCCATTAGCGCAATCTTTCTATGTGGAAGAAATAAACGGTGTCTATCTTACAAAAGTTGATTTATTTTTTAAATCAAGAGTAACAACTTCTCCTGTAAGTCTTCAAATTAGACCTATGGTAAATGGTTTTCCTTCAACTTCGGAAATCATACCGCAGTCAACTGTTTATGTGAATGGCTCAAATGTTAATATATCGGATGACGCGACTGCTGCTACAAGTTTCGCATTCGACGAGCCATTATATCTTAGAGGATTATTTGATTACGCTATTGTAGTAACTGCCAACAGTGAAGAATATGAAATTTTCATCGCACAGGTAGACGAGTTTGAAGTAGGCACGACCGCAGGCAGAATTGCAAGGAATCCTGCACTTGGTTCGCTTTTCTATTCTGCAAATGGTGGTACATTCACTGCAGCTCAAGATCAGGATTTGGCATTTAAAATACATAGAGCAGAATTTAATACATCTACAATTGGAACTGTAATCCTAAAAAATTCTTCATTACCTCAAAAGCTTTTAGATATTAATCCAATTCAAACAACTGCTGCTAGTGATACTGTGAGAATTCATGATGTAGGTCATGGATTTATTGTAAATGATCCAGTCACTATACGTGGATTAGATTCATCTCAAGAAATTGGTGGAATTAGAACAACAAGTATTATGGGTGCTGCAAAAACAATTTCTGCAGTTGATTGGTCGGGATACGAAATTACTGCTGACTCTTCAGCTGATAGTGATGCAATTGGCGGTGGTGGTGGCGTCTTAGTTACTAAGAATGTACCATTTGGCGCTTACTATAGTAATACACAAATGCTTCTTCCTGAAAATACAGATTATTTTTCATCTTATTTACCAGTTAATGCAAAATCCTTTGCCGGCACTGAAACTCCATATCAACTTCAACCTAGATTTGTTGAAGGCACAATACAAGAAACTGATTATACCGCGGTTCCTCATGTTGTAATGAATGATGCAATTGAAACAGCTGAACTTGGAGCTGGAGTTAAATCATATAAACAACGTATTGAAATGAGTTCAAATGATACTAAAGTTTCACCTTTAATTGATTTGCAAAGATCATCAGTTACACTTATTAATGCATTAATTGACAATCAAGATTCTGCAGCAACTGTAGGATTTAATGTACCATTAAATTGGGTACCTGAAACAAGTGCACGTGGCGGATCTTCAGCGGCAAAACATATTACTCGTAAAATTGAGTTAGTAGAACCTGCGGTAGGACTTAAAATTATCTTTGCTGGATATCGCCCTAATGGTGCAAACTTTGATGTTTATTACAGAACCTGTGAAGAAGGAGTCGATCTTAGAAATGTAGATTATGTTTATTTACCTTCTACTAGTAATAACCCTACAGACACAGAGATTATATTCAGAGAATATCAGTATCTTGCTGGAGGAGATGGCGGCGATCTAAAAGAGTTTACGCAATTCCAAATAAAAATAGTATTTAGATCAACAAGTAGCGCAAAGGTACCAGTTATAAAGGATCTAAGAGTTATTGCGTTAAGTGTTTAATTATGGAAAGATATAATAAAGTTAATGGTAGCATAGGACTAGTAAAAGATTCTCGGACTCACGCTATACTAAATACTGATTCTGAAAAAATACGTCAAGCAAAGGCTATTAAACAGGCGAGAAAAAAACAAGTCAATGAAATTGAAGATCTCAAAAGAGATGTCAATGACATAAAATTAATGCTTAATCAAATCGTGGATAAACTTAATGGCGCGTAAAGTAATATTTAATATCAACAATACGCTTGTTGCCACGATTAATAAAATCAATCAAATGTCTGATTGGCTTGGCGATCTTGATGACCTCAATAAAAGAAATTATAATGCACCTACACGAAGTTATTTAGGTGGCTTCGAGGATAACGAGTATGTAGAAAACGGCGGGCCGGCTAATCAGTCGGCGGTTGCTGCTGCTGAATGGCTACATCAAGAATTAGCAAGAGCAAGATTTGCTATGTTCGGGCAAGAGCTCGTTGATAGTGATGATAGTATTGATAGCAATCTAGAAATAGCGACAATTCGATTTAACAAAGTTGTTGTAGCAGACAGCGCAGTATTTGGTAGATTAACAACCTTTGGATTTAGAGTTCCCGTAGACTCTGATCTGAGTCCTACTTCAGCAACTGTTATAAGAGACAGTCTCGATAGTAACTTCATATATCCTTCATTTGAAGGAGGACCGCGATTTAATACCGGTCTTACTATCGATAGTGGTTACATTAGGAATTTTTCGGGCATTCATCTTGACGTTGGTAAATGGTTTACAACTGACAGTGGCTTTAAAACTTTCTTTAATGATAGCACAGACAGTATAGGTAACTTTGTACCTCTATTTGATTTTGGTTTAACAATTAGAGATAGTGCTTATATTGGTACAATACATGGCCCGCGCAACTTATTTAAGTTTCCAAGACCTCGTAAACCCGGTTTCCCAAATGGTTACACATTTGATTCTTCTACAATTGATATTATCACGCCGCTTGGGTTTGATTCTGGTAAAAGCGTAATTACTCTATTAGCACCTGATTCAACTGATAGTTCTCAAAATTGGACTCTTGATTATGATAGTGCTAAATTTAAAAAGGTAACGGTTGATTCTGCCACATTTGATACTTGGACAGTAGAATCAGATGGAGATAATATATACGTACCTTCTCCTATACATATTAAAAGATTTGTTTTTGATGTTGATTCTTCCTTTGATTCTCAAACTCCACTAACATTGCTTCCTGGTGGATTTGATTCTGCATATAGAGCAGTTTTTCATAATAGACTTGATTCTGGTTTTGAGCATACAAGTTTTTTAGTTATTAGGGAATCTGATGGATCTACAATACATTTTGGCGGTTACTTGTTAAGTCAATATGATTCGGATCAACGGTTATAAATAGAACAAGAGATAGAACATGACACGTAGAATACAAATACAAACTTCGAATTCTATCGGCACATGGATTGCTAAGAACAATGTGTTGTCTGATAATTTTGGTGATCTAGATCTTCTCGATTCTCATTTCGAGTCTTCACGTTTTGGTAAAAATGATTCGAATTTTGTTTCTGCTTTGAATCACCTTCATAGAGAGATTGATAGCATTGCTGCTGCTCTCTTTGATTCAGGTGGTATTCTTAACGTTTCTACAATTTATGCAGATTCTGCAGTAATTAACAGAGTTCGTGCAAACTATCTCTATGCAGATAGTGCAGACGTCGACTCAGCATTCACTCATCAATTGACAGGTCATAAACTCGATTTTGTTGATGCACATATTGAAAGTGCTGAAATTGCACATCTTTCTGGTAGAACGATTGCGTTTGATAGTGGTAGAATTAAATACTTATCAGGTGAATATATAGACTACGATAGCGCAAGCTTTGGTAGAGTAAATGTAGTAGACAGTGCATTTATAAGTCATGCTACAGTAAATAATTTAGTGGTAAAAAGTAATTTTCAATTTGATAGCATTGATTTTTCACACGTATTTCCATTTACAATAAAGGATTCAATTGGACAAATACTATTAGGTGGATACTTACTTTCAACTGACAGTGATATTAACGTACCTTAAGGATTATGAAATATGTCATTAGCACAACCGGCGTCTAGACCGCTTAAAATTGATAGAAGAAATGTTGATTTATATGTTGGCGGTGTTGATCAAAATGCCAATGTTTCTGGTGTTGATTTTTACGGAACAGATACAAAAGCTGGAGCTCATGGGCTCATTGAATGGAATACAAATGACCTTTTGAGATTTTATACATGGATTAGATGGTTATATGTTAGAAATCAAACCGTTACATTGTCTTATGTAGGGTCTGGTGGAAATTTAGGTATTATGCGTGATAACCGAATGCAGGCAGGTGATGCTACTAACCATGCAAGTTCATTTAGAACAGCAGCGCAAACTCCAAACATTTCACGCATTGATGTTGATTGGAGTAAAATCCAAGTCAATTATGATACGTCAGTTCCTAAGCCTAATATATTAGATTTTGGTTGTGATTCACCACCTCTTATAGTAGGTGGCTATGGTAATATACGTAGAAGTTCTATGGAAAAATTTCCAATGAATGATCTTGGTGAACTTGTTGCCGAGGCTCTTGGAGAAATTGGCAATAATAAACCTCAATCCTACATTGCCGACATGACTACCGGAAGAATGGGTGGTTATGCAATTATTAGACAGGACGCTACAATTCCAGCGACACACGATGACGGCGGTACTCTTACAGACATGGGAAGAGTGTTTGAAGATACGATTGCGAATGCGGGTGCTTACACTTCTGGCGGTATACCTGAAACGAAAGATCAGCCATTAGCAGTAAATACTGCAAATCAATGGAATCTCTATTCAATGGATGTACCAACAAGTGGACCACCGACGCCACCAAACATGGTATATGTTGACGCTGACGGTGGTATTCATGAATGGGGTCTTGCTGGTATGCAGCAATATTTTGAACAATCAGTACAACATATCGCAGCTAATGGATATAATGCTGCTGGTAGTGGTAAATTAATATTCTATATTGCTGGAGAAATTAACGGCGTAAATTTAGGAGATGGTGGTTCATCAACCGCTTTAGATGCTGGATTCGGTGAAGTAGAAAATGAAAGATTAAATGGATCATCAGTTGCCGGTTATACGACTGGTCCTGCTCAACCGGCAAGCGGTGATAACTACCGTACTCAAGAGTTTCCTAATGGCGTTGCACAAATATATAACACTTATAGTCTTAGATCATATACAAACCCAGTAGTTTGAGGATAAAATAATGGAATTTATTAGAGCTTACTTTGCAAATAATGAAAGAACAGTCGTAAAAGCTTTTTATTTAAATGATGAAGGTAGCGAAGTGCCTTACGTGATTTCTGCTGAAGATGGTAATCCACAGTGGACAAAATTATTACAAGAAATTACCATTGATGATTTACATGAAGCGACTTACAAGTATATTAAACAGTCCTATATTGATTATAAGACTGAGATTATGACATTAGCTAAAGAAGATGGTATTCTTTTAGAATTAGATGAAATGAATAGTGATGCTCATAAAAAGCTTCTCAATGTAATTTTTAATTCAGATACAGATGAAAAAAGAAAGAGAGAATCTTTATTCGCATTTAAGCTAGCATTATTTGAATTTGACGTTATTAAAAATTCAGATGATAGAGAAACAAAGGCAAAGATACGTAAAGCTGATGACACCATTAGTGCTTTAGAAGCAGCGATTCATATCATAAAACAGAGCTAAATTCCTTCGAACTCATGTGTAAGAAGTGACATGCATCTGATTTAGGATGATTTTCATCAACTATAAAATTCCATGCTTTACCGATATCAGTTGTAGGTATACCATATTTTTCTATAATGTATGATAAATAAATTTCGTTATTAGGACAGCCTTCTATATTCGCAAGTTTATTTTCATCACTCGCTAACCATTCCGGATAATCTGCATTTATTTGTTTTTCTCTTTGTTGAAATCTAATAAGATTGCAGATTTCCTTTGTCATACCAAACACGCCGGTGTTTATTATATTATGCTCAGAAGAGATTCCCTCATATCCTAGCATCAATCTTTTTCTGTCAATTTTCCAGCGAGGAGCTAATGTCTTGTGACATAAGAACTTGCTAAAATCATGATGTTCGAAAAAATTAACTCGAGTACGCGGTAACACATCTAAATCTAAGTATAAAACTTTATCATATCTTTGAGCTAAATCCTCGGCAATATAAATTTTCATAAAATTTAATGTAATGAAATTTATTTGTTTTTTGTGATCTATTTTATAATGTCTATATTCTGCACCACAGATTTCAGCATACTTTTTGTGGCTTTCAATTAAAGCGTCTTTATAAGTAGACCATTCCTCTACTATATGTTTAGGCTGACCTCGATTTTTAAAATCTGTCCATACGTCAAAGATTATATTTGTCACACCAATTCCTTACGTAACTAAAATCTTTATTTATACAATGGATAAACTTTGTTTTTCGTGGTACATAGCTCCATTTATCCATGTAGTAATGCCAATATGTATCATGTAAATTTTGATATTCTAATTCTTTGCTAAAGAGTTTATATGCAAATATTGTTTCATTATCATAACCAAATAAATTCCGTATATCATCTGGCCAAAATTCATCATTAATAAGATTAGTCATTAGATCTATGGTCTTTTCAAATTCTCCAAAATAATCTAATTTGTTTAAGCATTCTCGATTAGCACCTATAATTCCTGTATTAAAAACGGGACGAATCTCACCAAGCATTGCTCGAGCATTCCAATATTTTGCAAGTGGAGATCTTATACTATGAAGATGACGATTATGATCTTTATGGCTCCATGGTTCAGACATGATCGCGATACCCTTTGACAAGTCCCACTCATCAAAGAAATTTTCATTTGTAACCGGTATCACATCTAAGTCAAGATATAGTATTTCATCATAGTCTAAATTATATAGAAGATGCATTTTATAAAAATTAATGATATTATATTCAGATATTTCAGGTCCAAATTGTTTGCTAAACTTTATATAATTATCATCATATTTAAAATGCTTATACTTAACGCCTATTGAGTCAGCGTATTTCATTTGCCTATCTAAAAGCCATTGATAGTTATCATTAAACTTTTTCTGATTTTCAAAATGAGATACGGGGTTTTGTATATCAATGTAAAGACTATAAATCACTCTATTCATTATGATTGCCAATTACCATATATCTTTCATATCCATTTGACATTTTAATTGTATCATAAAACCAAATCTTTTTTAACCCAGATTTGTTAATTAATTCATATACGTCATTACAGCAATTGATATGCTGATCTCTTATGTGAAACATATTATTACTCTGAAGAATAAAAACACAATTCTTTGCATAATTTTTATTCTTCAATATTTCTGGTAAAGGGGGCATATGTTCAGATGAAGTATTGATTACTAATCTTACACCCTCATCATTGTCAATAGGATCCATAACATTTTGTACTTTGTAATCAACAATGTCATTTAATAATTTATGATGACTAAATTTTCTACATAAATTAATTGCTTTCTCATCCATGTCAATATTCGTTATTGATTGAATATTATTTAAACTTTCCATTAAACCGTCGATAAGTGGCCAACCAAACCATCCTCCATATAAATGAATTTTGAGATCTTTAAATTTATGCAATTCATCTAATGGTAAATTATCAATTAACCACTGTTTACATTCTAATTGATTTGGAGATAAGCTATCTAGTAAAACTTTAGGATCATAATCTTCATGAATTGCATCCCACCATACTTTCCAATATACAGAATCAATTCCAATATTTTTCAAATCCATTATAACCCTCATTATCAAATGGCTTATTAATTCCACCTTTGTGACCATCAAAAATACAGACTGGGATATCAGGTCTGAAAAAAAGTCTGTTTACATCATGACCGTATAAATTGTAATTATACTTATTAGTTCCATATAATCTCGAATATGCTTCACCTTTTGGCAAATATAACAATTTGTCTGGCATATCATAATAAAGATAGCGATCAATACCTTTATACTTTATCATGTAATAGTCTGGATTTTTCGAAAATTCATTCCATATATCTGTACAATCTCCTTTCCAAATCATGATAGAAGAATTAATATCGACATCAAACTCTTTTTCAATTTTTGACATATATGGTTTCCAATATGCTTTTACTAGACATAGCATATCATCTACGCAATAGTCTTTAAAATGTGTAATGTCATTTTGAATTACAACATCTAGATCTAAGAAGATTGTGGGAACTTTTGTAGGATTTTCAAATAGTGTAAGTTTCCACCACCATGTTTCAAGCAGATAATCAGGTAAAGGTTGTATTATAATATTGCGATCAATACCATTAGCATCTTCGGTATAACATATAAAATTAAAATCACACTGAAGATTTCGTTCTACCATTTTATAAAGGCGATTCACATGAAACGAATCAAACTTATCACCCCACTTTACGCATACAATATTCATTTATCACCAACATATCAAGTGCCGTTTTGTTAAAAGTATTTATTGCTTGTTCTGGAGTTTCTACTATGGGTTCTTGGCAGTTAAAACTTGTATTCAACACCATAGGAATTCCAGTTATTTTATAGAACTCGTTAATTAAGTCATAGTATTTTTCATTTTGCTTTCTATTTACGGTTTGAATTCTTGCAGTACCATCAATATGTGTTACACCTGGTATCTTATCAGATTTTACTGGCATAATGCGTGACATATATGGACTCGGTTGATTTGTATCAAAATATTCTTCGTAATAATCTTCTAAAACAGAAGGAGCAAATGGTCGAAAGTCTTCTCTCTTTTTAATTGTTTTGTTTATAATATCTTTGATGTCTGGATTACGAGGATCTGCAAGTATGCTGCGGTTACCAAGAGCTCGATTACCTGATTCTGATCTTCCTTGAAACCATCCTATAATTTTACCATCAGCAATCGCCTGTGCCACTTCCGTAAGATTTACTTTTTCATCTCCTATAAAATTATACTCTTTACCACCATAAGTTTCAGGTATGTGTATATTATTATTTAATACATAATCTGCATGCATATAGACACCTAGTGACTGTCCTTCATCTCCAGGTGCAGGAGGCACATATACTTTATCATATATTTTTGTAAACTGTTCATTCATATAACCATTATACGCAACACCTCCTGCTACACATATATTGTCACATGATTTCAAAGGATGAACGTGTCTTTCGATAAGCTCTAATGTATGTACTTGTAAAGTATGAGCGATATCTTCCTTCGAAGCAGATTTAATTACATCTTCAGCAGCTTTAGTAGGAAGACTAGGTTTAGTATAAGCTTTGCAAACCATGTTATCGAGTGCTAAATGAATAATAGGATCATAATTGCCATAAGCAGATAATCCCATAAGTTTTCCTGCCGCTAAATCACCAAATCCTAATTCACGAGAAAACCAATTCCACATTAATCCTATTTGCACTTTATCAGATAAGTCTGTTATTTTTCCATTCTTATCAATGAAAAGACAATTATAATTCCATCCTCTGCCATCAATAGCTAAAATATCTGATTGTGTAAAACCTGAGCTAAGAAATGCATATGCGGCATGTGATTGATGATGATCTATGTAATAAAGATCATCCTTCATCCAATAATCCCATAGATGAGTAGGTTTAAAATCTAAACACTCATGACTAAACCCTGCTTCTCCAACTCCGCCTACTGTAACTGTAAAACTTGTTGCCTTTGGAAAATATTCATCAAAATATTTTTTAGTGCCATTAAAATTATGTTTAATGCGACTATGTCTTTCTATTTGATTATGGTATTTTCCGTCGTATGTGTTATGGTCATGTGGTCCTATAGCTACA
>Ga0070750_10000827_pt1 | contig 17251 bp, 12 predicted proteins | sample VirMetDEL_Nov_24_FD_77013 | JGI IMG/M metagenome (GOLD analysis project Ga0070750, IMG submission 77013) | Aqueous microbial communities from the Delaware River and Bay under freshwater to marine salinity gradient to study organic matter... | ecosystem: Environmental > Aquatic > Marine >...
AGCACTATCTTCCAAAATATCTTGAGAGAAACCGATACTAATTGCAGTAGAGAATGGAAACGATTGTAACGAACCACCAGTATTAAATAACTGAGTATTGTTGATATCATCAGCATTAACATTAGTAATCGCAACACCAGTAACAGTACCAGTTTGGTCAATATTGGTTACAGGTTTTGTTGTCAACGTATCACCAACAAACGCTAAGAGTTCGTCAGCCAGTTTACCGTTCTTAACTGAACCTGCAGCAAATTCAATATCAGAGTCTTGACGTAAGTTATACTGAACCCAAGCATACAATTCTTGGTTAGTTAAAGGCGTTGTTCCATCAACTCCCGATGCAGACCTAATCTTAACACCAAAGTTATAAGGACCACCCAATAAGTCTTCTGAGTAACCGAAAGTGTTAGATAACTCATCAACTGCAAGATATTCAATGGTTGAACCATCACCTGTAGTAGAATATTTTTGACCGGCTGCTTTTGCGGCTTCAATTGTCGCATCAGATACTCCACCAGCACCAGTAATTTTAAGGTCATTACCTTCAACCAATGGGAATCGTTGAGTGTTATAAGGAAGTGTTGTACCAGCTGACAAACCGATGTCTACTGTATCTGTTTGGTCGTATGTTTTACCTTCTTGACGAATGAACAAACGAAGAATATCACCTCTGTAATCTAATTCAGATACGCCGTTTGCATCACTGTCTTTGTAAGTCAATACAGCTTGGTTTACTTCGCCTGGGAAGTCATAGTTAAACGGACCTGCTTTTGATGTACCATTCGCAGAATCGAAGAACGCATAATAAACAAAATCTTGGTCACCAGCATCGTTTTGGTTTTGGTCACCGTCAATGTTACCCAAAGAAATTGTACCAATATACTGACGTTTCAATGTGGTATCGTCAGTACTAAATTCTCTCCAACCAGCAGTACGAATTAATGAACGTGATGAATCGTCAGCAGGTGACCATCCAAAACGCCATTCGAACTGTTCTGGTGTGATAGCGACAAGTGGGAAAGGATATGCGATTAACGATTTGCCGTTCGGATCATCTTTCCATTCCTGTTTAAGAAAGCTGTAAAGCGACTGAAGGGTTACACCCGTTTCATCGAGTGTAGGTCCTTTAGGCGCTGCACTATTATTACGAATCTTAATTGTTCGTAATGCAGTGTCGATGTAGACGCTTGCCCCTGCTGAGTCAACAGCATTGTCAAACAACCCATCTGGATCTACAATTGTTGGCATTTTAGTATCTCCTACGTAGAAATAATTATTTGTTTACATGTAAGTTAAGGTTTGTGCACCCTGTTATTTATAATTATGAATAAGTAAACGTAACTCTATCATCCCATATTTTATCAAATTCAGCAGTTCCATCTGCCCATAAAATATTGTAGTCATTACCAACTTCTTCGATACGTTTGATTCGCCATTTTGGTTGATCCACATTAGTACCAGGCAAAGCTTCACCTATGTAATAAAACGTCCCTTCCTGATCTATTAATTTGTTATACTGCACTTCTAATTCCGCTTTTAATCTGTCCAACACATTTACGAAAGAATCCGCAATAAATTTTTTCTTAGTTGGGTCATAGATTAATATCGCATCATCTACAACTCCTTTTAATGCCGCTTTATCAACATCAGCATTATCAACCAATTTGTAAGAACCACCACCGCCGATAGTGCTTAAAGATTGATTGATTCTATCAATCTGTTTTTGTATACTATTATCTACTCTAGATGCGTTTTCCGTTAATTTTTTATTAAAAGATTTTAACGCTTCTTCAAACTCGTTTCTATAATCTGGTGCAGGTGTTCCGGGTTCACCTTTTTCCCCTCGTTCTCCCTTTTCGCCACGAAGTCCAGTATCTCCCTTGTCTCCTTTGTCACCCTTGGGTCCCTGTGGGCCCAAGTCTCCCTTGGTTCCATCAATGCCGCGATCACCTTTTTCACCCCTGCTACCAGTTGCTCCAGTGTCTCCCTTGGGTCCTTGATCTCCCTTATCACCTTTATCACCCTTTAATCCCTGCGGCCCTTGTAATCCTTGTGGTCCTTGTTCGCCACGTTCTCCTCGTTCTCCATCCTTGCCAGCAATTCCAGCAACACCTTGAAGTCCCTGTTCACCTTGTTCGCCGCGTTCGCCAGTATCTCCTTTCTCGCCAGTAGGTCCGACTGGTCCAATAGCGCCATCGGAACCACGTTCTCCGCGTTCTCCTTTATCGCCTTTATCACCTTTGACACCCTTATCTCCTTTAAGACCCTGTTTTCCATCACGACCTACGGGCCCTTGTATGGTCTGCACTTCTTCAAGGACATTGTATATTTTATTTTCTAATTTTTCAATTTCTCTCTGCGTATGTACAACTGAAAACGCAGTAGAAATCGTATCAATCTTGCTCATTGATTCGTGCCATATACCTTGTCATTTCTTCAAGTAATTCATCTTCATGTGTAGGTATATATTTTTCTTTTTTCTCTTCTGGTTCTTTAGCAGGGTTCTCCTCCTCATCTGGAACAGGGGTATTCTGGGGTTTCTGTGGTCTCTCTTCGTCACCGCCTCCCATTCCAGGCAAATCAACTCCCCCATCGTCACCTTCACTCTCAATTTGTTTTTGAATATCTTCGATATCTTCTTCAGACATTCTCAAAACATTTTTCCAAATCCACTCTTTACTTAGATAATTGCCAACGAACTGATCTACTTCGTTGAGAAGACCGATTCGTTCACGCATAATTTCCGTTTCTTTGAGTTCAGTGAAATGGTTGTCTTTAACGAAATCTACAACAATATCATTTCGCCACGTTTCCCAATCCTGTTCCGTGATGATACCTTTTAACAGAAGTTGTTTACGAAGAATGCCCAAAAACACCTGAGAGAATTTTCTACGAAGACGGTCAACAAACTTTTGTAGTTTAACTTCGTCTCGTGAAATTTCAGTTGCACGACCAAGAGAGAACTGGGCTTCTTGTTCTAAACGATTAACCGGAACATTTAATGCACGATATAATTTTTTCTGAAAGTAAATGATGTCGTCAATCTGACCAAGGTTGTCACCACCAGGCAACGTAGAAATCTCTGTTCCACGACCACCTTCTCGACGAGGCAACCAGAAGTCTTCAAGCATTGACATGTGCTTGCGATCGTCTTTGAGTTCACCAGTGTTCGCATCGTATACTAATTTGTTACGATACTTAGCCATAATATCTTTCATATACTGTTCAGACTTACCACGAGGCAAGTTACCCACGTCGATATAAAAAATACGTCTTTCCGGTGCACGTGCAAGACGATAGATGACCATAGAGTCTTCCATCATTCTTAACTGGTTGATTGGTTTTAATGCTTTGTGTAGATGTGATACTACTTTCTTCTTTGTCTCATCGAGTAAACCGGATGTAACATAACTGATTGAATCAGTAGAAAGTTTAACCGCTGATGATTGTTGTCCAGGCTTGTCTTCGTAAATATAAAACTCTTCTACCGACTCAACAATCTTTGCGCCCGTTGCAGGGTCTTTTTTATACTTTACATTTTTAACTTTACGAATCTTTGCGGCATCAATGTGTCTAACCTCTTGAATACCAGCTTTAAGATTGGATTCGTTCACAAGTAAGTGATGATAAATTCTTCCATCAACATACCATGAACGAAAAATATCGTGACCATTATCGTTGAACTTCAACATTGACACGATATTTTCGAATTCTTCTTGAATTTGATCTTTGATTTTATCGGGGGCTTCTACATCTTCCAATGATAGTTCAACATTAGATCTTAGTTCAGAAGCAGTAATGGATTCGTTGACAATTTCTTCAATTGCCATGTCCACTTCTGGATGTGTTGCGACTCCACGATAACGTAGTATTAATTGGTGATTGTCTTTTGACTGGTCACCTTCCATGTTAATATACTGACCATAATGACCAGCGGCAGTAGTGACATATCCAGCACCATCGTCATCCGTAGGAGGAACAATAGAGGAAAGTTTTTCTTTCTTCTGTGCTTGTGTCCTGCGTAGTTCAAAACCGAATAATTTAAAGATACTATCGTCTGCCATATCTGTGTCCAAAAAGTAAAAATAAAGGGACTCCCGAAGGAGTCCCGATTATTTAGTAGAGATTTAAGATGTTGTGTTCGACTCCCAGTATTGAATCTGGAATTCTACTGTGAATCTTTCAATCTCGTTCTCTGTTGCATATGAAAGGTCTATTGGTGCAACATTGGTCGGGAAACAACCACGGAAGTTGTAACGCTTAATGGTGGTACCATCTTTATCCAACTGATCTACAAAGAGGTCAGCTTGATAATCGATGGGATTGACCAAACCAGTGTTTGCTGAATGTGCGTTCATGCCATTCATCCATCTCTCCATTGAATCTCGAACAGTGAAATCAGTATCATTGATTACTGTTACTGTCCAAGGTTCAAACGTTCTGTCACCAGCTATTTTCAACTGACGACCGCGAAACGGGACTGTTACCAGTCCCATAGTTGAGGCGGGTAACTGAGCAGCTTCGCATAAAAATGATGTCAGTTCGACATCACCTCCAGCGTAAGCTGGGAAGTTAACAGTTGCTTGGAACAGATTCGGCCTAGCACCACCACCTCTCAGTTTTGACTTAAAGTCATCGACTCCTAAAATTGCCATTTAAATTCTCCTTATGGTTGTGCTTAAACCGTACCAACTACTTCACTGAAATCAACTCCGGTGCGAACTGCAACGAAATTAAGAGTGATGTAGTTAATAGAACGAGCAGGTTTGACAAATACTGAACAAACAAACTCGTTACGGTCAATTACTGCAGCAGTATTGTTTGTTTCATCACAAACCACTCGGAAATCTGTAACACCTCTTCGACCCTGAATTTCTCTCAGGAACGGTTCAACGATATTAACAAACTCTGCACGAGTGAATTCATCATTGAATTCAAACATTACGTTTCTTGCAGCGCGTTCGATTGACCTTTCAATTGCGAGGAACAATCGGCGGACATTAATACGATCGAAAGCTGATGGGCGAGATTCTTTAGTCTTATCACCAAAAAGAATAATACCCTGACCAGGCAAGTTTACAATCGGATTAATTCCAACTTTGTACAATGTATCTCTTTGTGACTTACTAGCTGAATAAGCCAAGGAAGTAACTCCAAAATATTGACCCCTTCTTTGACCAGCGGGTGAGAACCACGGTGCAGCGACAGCATCAGTTGATGCCATCAAACCAGCAGTGCCAGGAGCAGCCGGGATAAACACATATTGGTCATTATACTTATCATATACCTTAAAGTAGTTATTATCTACAATCAGGTAAGATGATGCTGTGAAATTTGCAATACCACCAGTCGTTGCGGTTACTGCTGCTGCAGCAGTTAGACCAACAACATCTTCTCTAGCGGGTGAAGTAACAACAACACAGTCTTTACGCAGAGATGCTGCCGTACTTACAAGGTCGTTAACAACCGTAGTTTGGTCAGCAGTAGCAGTCATACCACGAGCGATTAAGAAATCCACCTGAATGTTTTCTTTACTTTCAAACTCGTCGAATCCTTTCGCAACATCACCAGTATCAATTGCAGGACCATTAGAACCACCGCCTAACCTAAACGTATGAATAGTTGGTGTGGTCGGTTCAAAGTCTGTTCCTGCTGCGGTTGATGTGAAGTTATAATCTTCAGCTGCTGCACCGTCATGTTTGTTTAGGGATATTGCCCAAACATAACTTGAACGATTGTTAATAACATCAATAACGTGGTTATTAGAACCATCTACAGTCTTGCCGTCTGTTGCAAAAGATAAGAACGGGAAGGTTTCTAAAACAGCACCTACTGTGCCAGTTAAAGTGCCGTTTTCGTCTACTACGACAGCGTGAACTTCATCGTCTGCACCACTAACGGAAGTAGCGTACTGTGAAGTACCTGGCGCTGCATCGAAATAACTGGCGTATGCCCAACCATCAAACAAAGTTGTATCGTTTGACTTAGCAGGACACAGTTCTACTCTGAGACTGTTACCAGCATCGCCCGGATACTTTGCAATGAATGTATGGAATTTGGCGGCGTCTTTGAGACCAGCTGCTGTGTTCTGAATATCGAAATCGTCGGCATTCTTAACCAATGGTTTAGATACTAAAACACCTACTTCATCTGAATCATATGCATTTAATGCGCCTGTGTTAGCAGTATCATCTACTGTACGTGATACAAAAAGACTTGTTGAGTATTGCAAAAAGTTTGCGGCAGACAAAAAGTCTACTGCGTTTGTTGTGCTTGGAGACCCGAACGTCGAAACCAAAGTTGCTTCGTTATCCACGAGCGTTGGTTGATGTACCGGACCCCAAGAAAATTCTCCTACATAAGCACCAGTTGAAGTTGTGACTGAAGGGACAACCCCCGTTAAGTCAATTTCTTTAACAGTAATGCTGGGAGACGCTGATGGGGTAAAAAGAGCCATAATCGTTTCCTTTTCTTTATTAGCTAATAATAAGATTTACATAATACGAATATTCAATGTATTTATTTATATTTGTGGGGTTTTTAGAAAGGGTCGTGAAAAAGTTGCCATCCTTGTCGATCTATCTCTTCTCGTTGTTCAATCATATCAATTTGAGATGAACCATCGTCTATAAAACCAAATGGAACAATATCATCTTCTATCTCTTGCATTCTGTTTTCAAACATCATCTGTTTGAGGTTGATATCAGTCATATCAGCAAACATTTGTGTTGTGACAAAGTAACCGAACATCACGAGGTTCATCATTAGGTCATCATGGTTACCGTCACTGGCCTGATACGAAACACCATTAGCGACAAATGTAGAGATTTCTAAAATAGTATTATCGTCGTGTATTACAAGTTTCTTTTCTTCTAGAATATCTTTGATGGCAGAACAACCTAAACGTTTTGTTTTGCGAGTGATTTCAACACCGATTGAATTAGATTTTACGGCTGAGGAGAGATGTATATTTTCGTATTCAAGGTCGTAGTATAAACCATTACATACCACAGAACCTTGGTCATTTGATTCTACAACCACATAAGCGTTGTTATAAACGGTTGCATACTTATATATAATATCAGGGAAGAGTATTGGAGAGATAGTATTGTTCCGATACACAGCCACTTGACTAAAAGGGCGTGTCGTAATGTCAATAATAGTGAACGTAGAATAGTCCTGACCTCTTCCTTTCGAGACATCAACGGTCATGATGTACTCGTGCTTGCTAGCAGGTTCGTTATAAATTTTTAGAAGACCGCCCTCTAAAACCTGCCGAGGCGCTTTTGCCCTTAGTGACAGAAGTGTCTCGGCATTTATAAGGGTGTCCCCTGTTCCAAAAAAGGTGTTGCCAAATTCTTGGTCAAATTGGAGTGACGAAGTATTCGCAATTGTTTGGGCTTTCCATTCTTCATCCCTACCGGGAACATCCCACCAGTCTACACGAAACGATTTAAATTCATTTATACCTTGTTCGGCGCCTTCCCATATTTTGTGGAACACGTTTCCGATTCCGTTGGCGGTTGAGGTGATGATGACTTTGGTGTCTTTTCCTGCGGATACAACAGGATAGGTGGAAGTGTAGAATTCAGATGCTCGCTCAACAAAAGCAAATTCATCGAGATAGAGCAAATTAACAGACATGCCCCGAATAGAAGACCCGCTAGTGGCAGCAGCAATAATCCGAGAATTATTAGAAAACTCGATAGAACCTTTATTAAGAGTTTTACAGCCTGGTTGTAAAAAGAAAGGAAGATTCTCAAGCATGAGTGTAACACGTCCAAGCATCTCTCTTGAAGTGGCACCTTTGTTTGCGAGGACTGCAACGGTTTTTTCTGGATGGAAGATTGCATACCAAAGGAGATAGGCGACTGACGAAATTGATTTACCAGATTGTCGACAAGCAAGTACAACATTAAAACGATTATTGTTAAAATGGTCGAACATGCGTTCTTGATAGGGGTAAAGATTAAAAGGAACAAGTCCGCTATCCAACGAAATAATTTTGACATAATTTTCAGCAAAATATGATGGGTTGTCCATACATTTTTTATATTCACGAACTTCATCCTTAGTCCATTCCTGAACCACACCATCACGTTTTACATTGATGTTGCCGAGATATGTTTCGTTATTCATTCTCAGTAACGAGTTTTGCATCATCACTAATCACCTTCTCTTCATTCTGTAATAAACGTTGCAAATCTGTTGTGCTTCCTAAAAACACATTGTTGTTTGTGATTTGTTTTTGTTCAGGTACCTCTTCTCTCATCACGTCTTTATGTTTTTTGTTCAGTTCCATCAACTTGTCTGTGACATCAGCGATGTTTTTAATCATACCTGACAAAACTTCAAAAGCCCGTGGGTGTTCTGATTCACGTGCCACCTGTATCATCAATTCAAGGGATTCTTTACCTCCCTCAATTAATTCGAGATACGTATCACGTGAAGTATCATAATCGTCTTGTATATTTTTTGTATTGTTATTGTCATTATTTTTCATCAAACACTATCCAATGCATTGAAATATTCATAACTAAACCCAAAATCACTATCAGGACTTACTGCTAAAGGATTCGGAGTTGTCCTAAGTGTTTCAAGTAGAGTATCACTATCTCCGGTTAATCCAGTGCCTTGTTGATAAATCAGTCCATCAACCTGACGAATAATAGGTCCAGTAGATAGAGGACCATAGAAACTAATTTTCATGGAAAAGTCCATCGTGTAGATGATAGTTCTTCTAGCTTCTAATGGTCCCTCATAATCATCCTGAAAATTCAGCCCTTGTAATACGATAGGCACATCGTCTTTAATATCTGTTAAGTCTTCAAGAGGTTTGACCGTTACTGTATATTGTGGATTAAAGAACGGAATAATCTGTTCAACGATTTGTAATGCATCGTCTTGAGATTTTGCATATGCGTTTAACTGAAAGTTGATATTGTAGGGAACAGAAGTATAGAGTCGAGTTCTATCTGATACGCTACTACTTCCGTTTGTTAATTGTTTTGATCGAGAATTTATTTTAGGTAATTGTCTCGCAAGGTCATATTCCATAGATACGATTTCAAAGGACAAACGAGGTAACTTAATTGCAATCTGTCTTTCTGCATCCTCTCCTTTATTCATCTGTTCTATTCGTTCGATGAAATTTCTTTTGGGCGCATAAGAAAGCGGCACCTTAACCTGACTAATAACCTCCCCACTAGAATTCTTTCTTAAAACATAAATATTATTAAACAATGAACCGAAAACGGCAACAGCCTTTCTAACCCGCTGATGATAAAAATATGTACCAAACATTACTGTGGATCTCCAAACGGATTAGATTCAGTGAAATCTAAGAAATCACTCTCAAACACATCAAAGATATCGTTCTGGGCTTCACGTTGAATATTTTGTAATTCTTCGATGAGTGTCGGTGTTCCGACAGCACCAGAGGTTCCACCAATAACTTGTGCGGTTGTGGTGAATGTGTGGAATTCACCATCGTTAGCTCCGACATGTGCCAGATAAAGTTTATTGTTTACAGCGTCCCAGTTCACCACTTCACCACTCATCGTATATTCTGTGTTGTCCTGACTAACAGATTCACCAACTTCAAAGGTTCCAGTGACAGATGCAAATGTCATGACATATTGATACGCTGAGAAGTTTTCTACTTGGTCAATCTCTTCAATGTCTGTGTCAAAGTCTTCGTCGTTATACTCAAAGAGTTCACAACGCATTCTAAATGTAGGAAGATTCTTTAACTGAAAGAACGGTGTCTCTGTTTCTACTTTCATAATCTGAAACATAGATTGAGACAAAGGTAAATAGATTACATCACCTTCACGGGGACGAAAGAAGGGAACTACATCGGTGGCTTCGTTTTCTGCGACTACACTATTCCATCTTCTACGAGCAACAATAAACGTGGCTGCATCTCGAATCTCTACACCAAACTTGGTGAACAAATCGCCTTCACCATCAAACCCTTCAGTGTTTTCAATGTACATTTCAATTCTGTAAGCATCAGAAAAACGAGAAACCGAATCGTCAACAAAGACATCATCTTTATTAACTAATTCTCTTGGTAGATAGTAAACGTCCTGTCCGTACATCTTTAAGGATTCAACAACTAAATCCTCGTACAACAACTGTTCGCTTTTTCTACCCTGACTGAAATATGGATTAGTAGCCATTTAATTAACCCACAAAAAAGTCTGGTGGAAGTTCTTGTTCCAAACGAAGTTTTTCTTCTAGTTCCCTTAACTCTGTGTTAGCATCATCTAGAATCTGTCTGCCACTGATTGTGACGCCTCCTGGCAACTGCATTCCCTCAAACTTGGACATATTCATACCCCACTGTTGTTTAATTAAAGCGGTGGTGTAATTTTTTATGAACATGTCATTATAAACACTAGAAAACGAATCAGGATCAACTGCGGTATAGACTTCTGCAACAACATAATCACCAACGGCTAAATCACCATTTGACCATTCGCCCCAAATGTAAAGTCTATCTTGATGACGTGACCAAGTGGTTTGCGGATATCCCGACAATACCATATCTAAAAATTCTAAGTATTGTTGCATCTGATAGTAATATGCCATACCACCAGCGAAGTTCATGAAATCGCCTAAACTATTCAGCATCATCTGATAACGAATGTCAAATAGATTAACAGAAGAAAAGGTTGGGTTTAAAGGAAACATTTGAGACACGTACAATACGTTAGAATCTATGGGAATATACCCATTGTCTTTATCTGTTTGTGTGATAACATGTTTTAAATATGTACGGTAGGAGGCATCAGAATGAAACTCTTGATACATCTGTAATGCATCATCAACCTTATCTTCAATTTGGTCGTCATCAACATTGATTTCAATTACAGGCGCACCTAATCTGCGAAGACAGAAATCTATCAGTGATTGCCTTGAATTTGGTGTTGCCATTATTGTTAATCCTTTTCTTCAATAATATTTATTGGTTAGTTTATAACGACCTTTTTAACCAAAGTATTTTTAGTAATAACTACCTTGTCAACCCTGGCTTTATTTTCCACTACTTTTTTAACTACAGCTGTCATATATTATAGATTCGGTAATTTAGTAACGGATGGGGTTACGAAAATCTGACCTTCCATAACTCGTTCGATTTCTGCAATTGAACCAGAACTATCTCTAGCAATCTCAAGGTCATAGACATACCTTTTATTTGCTTTTAGATTATCCGTTTGAGTGTAGGATAAAGCAAGATTAATAATTCCAGACGCAGCAGAATCTACTGTGCAAGTAAACACAGTAATATTATCACTGTCAAGATTATAGTTTGGACTGATGTGAGCAGTCGGCGCGTAATTGGTTAAATTCTTAGCCGTACCGTCTTTGTTTGTAAGATAGACATCAATAGAAACTGAAGAACCTTGGTCTATCGTTAGGTCTTTATAATAGGACATATCCCAACCCATCATTAGTGTTGTGTGTATATGTCCTATTTATAATAATGTGTTGTTCTGGTAAAAACGTATATTCAGTTGAAGATTTCCCAGATTAGATCCATTAGTTAACTCCTTATTAAATTGCTGAGATGATGAAAGCCAGAAGTTCTGAATAACGTACACCCATGCGGGTACCTTCTTCACCAGTTTCTTCGTCTTTCCAAGGCGAGTTGACAAACATTGCATAGCGTCCAGCGTCTAAGCCTTCAGCGGTAAACGCATCTTGTAGGTCTTGAGCAATGATGCCGAAATGAATACGTGCTTCGTCACCCTTTTCTGCTACTGATGACTTCCAGCGGAACTTGCGTAGTAAGCCTTTAGCCGCTACAGCAACACGTTGTTCTGCGTCTGACAGTGCTTCAATGTCCTGCTTTTCGTTGCGGTCAGAGGTTTGGATAATGTTGTTAGTTGCGAATATGTCATCCCACCTTTTATCACTTCTGCCCAAGTCAATCGAATTATCGACGCTTGGCCCCCACCCGCCACTAACAAGGCCTTGATTGCCCGAGTTATTCATTACTATTGTGGCGCTTCCTGAACGAATCATAGCAATTTGTCCGCTGGCATCATCTTGCTGGATTGAAAGTCTAGCAGCTGTCGGGTTATTTACTCCGATGCCGACCCAGCCAGTGTCCCCTAGAATTGTAAAGCGTGGGGTGTAAGTGTCGGCAAGCGCGCCAGATCCCAATGAAGTAGTCCCGCTTGCAATTTCAAAACCATTGTCTACAACTTCTTGAGCCGCAATTCTCCAGTTATAATGTGTTGCAGAAGTAGTTCCGAAATGAAATTCAGGACTAGCATTTTGTAGAAGAATGTCGCCGTTCTCATCAATCCTCATTCTCTCATTTGCTTCACTTGCACCTTGAGAGAAAACGATTGGTGCATTCGTACCAGCACCAACCGCGTCAGTATGAACTGTTGCGTAGGTAGCAACATTAGAATTGTTTCTACCTAAAAACTGAAGTAATGCTTTACTGTTAGCGGTATCATTAGATTGAATTCTAACAATTGCGTCAGGCGCGCCGCCGTCAGCTTCTACAACGTGGAATAATGCGGCCGGTGCCTGCCCAATGCCGACATTGCCCGAGGCATCGATGCGCATGGCTTCTGAGGCTAACTGCGTTCCTGTTGAGGCATCTCCGTAACGGAACATAAGAGCAGAGCCATCAGCTTGAATAGCAAAGTCTGTAGATGCTGCTGAAATATCGTGAAAAACAACAGCAGGAGTATATGACTCAATATGAATTGTGTAGTCATCTAAAGAAGAAGTAGTGTCTTGGACATGGAGTTTACTATTAGAATCTGGAACAATGCCGATCCCGACGTTGCCATCTTGATCGATGCGCATCCTCTCGGTTAAGGTGCTGGGACTGATGAAATTATGACTGCCTGTAGAAAATTTTATACCGCCTTTACCCTCGGCCCCGGCGGGTTTATATAAAGAAATTGAAGCATTTGCAAAGTATCGAGGGTTTGTATTAGTAGACCCTATGATGGTAAATAAATCGGAATCTTGGTCGTTCGCCAAGGCATACTTGGCGACACCAGATAAAACCACTGCGGCTCCCAAATCAGCTGCCCCAGTCGTTCTTCTAAATTCTTGTTGTAGAGATAAATTAATTCTATCATCTGAAGTGCTTGGGTCGGCTAGGAAACTGAGAGTACTGCTCGCGGTGGTGCCTCCAGCGACCATGGTAATACAACCATTATGATCAATTACCATTCTTTCAGGGGTGACACTCCCGTTGCCAGTGTTAACGACGAAACCGCCGTAAGGGTCAGTCTGATTTTCTAATGTTTGTCTACACTCAATCTCGGTTATTATATCGCTTTCCGTAGACCATCTTATATTACCATGTAAATCACCTACGTCCCAATCAGAGCTGGTTGTGGTGTTCTCAAGAATCAATGATTCTCCACCAGATGCTCCTCTAATAGTGAAATCGCTATTTGTTGGGTCGAAATTAAATTTCGTAACATCGGACGTGTCTGTAATTAAAACTTTGCCACCGACATTTTGATGAATTATTAAATCTGAGCCATTAAAATACATAAAATAATCATCACCAGTACCCATTCTCATATAATCGTTATCTAGGAAGTCTATTACACCTCGAATATTAAGTATATTATCAATGGTGAAATTAGTGAAATGACCACTAGCCCAGGTGTTACCAGCTGTTCCTACGTTACGTTGATTATCAAGAGACGGTAGAATATCACCTGCAAACAATTTAGTACCACCGAAGTACTGTGTGCCGGTGCTGACTACACCCGCAACCGTACTACTGGCATTAGGCAAGGTTCTTGTTGCAGCATTTGCAACCGTAACAGAACCGATGGTGTCTACCGTGATATTCAGTGTATCAAGCACATCAACACCTGAAGTATTGACAGTAATTGTTCTTCCTGTGTAAGCAGGGTGAACATAATTATTATATGTTGCGGTAGATACAGCTGTAACGTGACCCATTTCATCTACGGTGACACTTGCAATACCAGTTGAACCTTGTACACCACTAAGGGTAGATGTGTCGTGATGGGCAAAGGTGATTGTATCACCACTTTCAGAAATGTCAAGACCGTCAGTACTACCAGTTTGTGCTACTGCCAATATAATATCGTCGTTTCCTGAACCAGAACCTCCAGCAGTTAATCGAATTTTTTCTGAGGAGGCATCATCACCGGCCACTGTGCTAATAGAATAAGTTGTATTTGTATTATCACTAGCAGGAACTGTTACTGTTTTAACATTAGCTGCTGTAACGTGGCCACGTGCATTAGTCGTTATGCCATCAATAACGGTAAATGTACCACCATACGCTGGAGATCCAGTACTTGTAGTGTCAGTTCTTGTTATATCTGAGTGATTGATGGTAATAGTTTCATTACCAGTTTGGTTAGTTGTAAAAGCACCAGCAGAATTTTGTAAATCATTACCCCCTGCGATAGTAATCGTAGCATCACCGATTGAGGTCGTTGCACTTGTTATAGCAGTAATGTGTCCATGTGTATCAAGTGTAATATCTTGGACGAATGTGTTTCCACTATTATTGACGCTTCCTTGTGTTGATGTGTCAGAATGGGCAACAGTAAGTCCAGTGGCAGAAGTACGAGTAATTGTAATCGCATCTCCACCTGTAAGTGTTAAATCGTCGTTTCCTGAACCAGAACCACCAGCCGCTAATCTAATTGCTGGATTATCATCGGTTCCACCTGTCTGTATGATTGATAAATCATAAGTTGTATTTGTATTGTCACTAGCAGGAACCGTTACTGTTTTAACATTAGCAGCAGTTACGTGGCCACGGGCATTAGTCGTTAACGAATCAATAACGGTAAATGTGCCACCATACGCTGGGGATGTGTTGGATGTCGTGTCAGTTCTTGTTATATCAACGTGTTGAAAACGAATAGCATCATTTGTAGCATCAACATCAATATCAAAATCATTTCCACTAACAAATGTCAACGTGTCTGAATTGGTATCAGCGACAGCAGAACCTGTATCGGTATAACTGTATCCAGTATCGGTATCAGTAATAGTGAAAGTTTTGAAAATGTTTTGTGCAGAACCTTTATCTGTGTTGGTCACACTAAAAGTTAAATCATATGGGTCTGCATCAGTACCATTTGAAGTATCTGTCCAGTTGATATCAATAGAAGCACCATCTCCAGTACCTTCTACAAACTTCCACTCATTCGCCTGATTAATTGTAACTTCAGTACCGTCACCATCTTCTACTTGAAAAGACCTTATATACCTGTTGTCTAAGTTAGTTGTTGCTACAGAAGCGGCAGTTACGTGACCGTAAGTATCGAAGGTGAATGAAATATCTTGGAGTACAGTACCGTTAGAATTATCAGAAGATAAGTTGCCCACCGTTGATGTATCAGCATGATTAATGGTTACTACATTTCCTTCAGCATTATTTGCTGTTTCACTGATACTGATTGCATCACCCTGAACAATATCAGCAACATACGCACCTGTCGTATCTGTACCTAATGCGACGGAATTGGCGGCTATAGTAGTCGCAAAAGAGATTGTTCCATCACCCAGATTTGTGAGTGTGGCGTTTCCAGTACCAGTGACATCACCCGTTAAAGTAACAGTAACAACGGGGTCTGGTTTGCTCTGAATATAAGACCAATCCAAATTACCTTCAAGGGTCGCTGCAACAAGAGTTGCCAACGCAGGTGTATCAAATGCGGTATTTAATCTAGCTTTCCATTTATCGTCACTTTCGTCAAATACAAATGACGCAGAATCCAATGTTCCTCTATCAATGAAAATACCTGATACCGCAAGTTCACCACCAGTACCACCATTAACACCCGCTGCAGTTTCACCATCGTTTAAAGTAATTTTTCTATCACTAACAGCGAGGTCGTTCTGACCCGTTGTATCAAGAGTACCTGTCGCTTCAATGTTACCTTCAACTTTTAAATTACCCGTGACAAGAACAACCGGATTAGTGTTTTTAACTTCTAATCTTTCTGTACCACCAGTAACAATTCTGAATTGGTCGGCCGCATGAAACTGAAGATAAGTGTTGGTGTCCCCAGTAGAAATAATCTGATCGTCGATATAAAGATCGGCGATACCAGAAACATCACCTGTTAATTTTGTGTTACCGTTTACTTGTAATAAGTTAGAACCATCATCGGTAGCAGTACCGATTAACACATTACCCGTGTTTGGATTTAATTGAATTGTTCCATCAAGTTCTACTAATACGGCTGGAATGCCTGATTGATCGTTTATTGAGAAAGAATATCCGTCACCATCACTATCGATATTTGCAACGCTGAATAATTGACCTGTAGAAGCCTCGAAAGAAAGTGTAGAAACAGAACCATCATAACTGGCACTGAGAGTAATAGTATCATTACCACTACCGTCTGCCCCAGTGAATTCTATTTTCGGTTCGTTGGCAGTACCAGTATTAGGTGTAATTAGAATATTTTTATCGTCAAGTGCCATAGTGGATTATCCAAACTCGTTGAGGTATATGTTCTATTTATTTATATCGTTTTTTAAAGACCGAACTGTTTTCTTTGGGCGATAAAATTTTGTTTGACTTCGCCTTCACTTAGAACCCTAGAATAAAATCTAACTAAGGGTATCTCACCCTGAAATCTTTGATTAGGATCAACAGAAGGAGTCGTTGTGTTGCTATCTAATTCTTGACCTACACAAATTCCATTTGCATATGCAATCGAAAAAGTAGTTGTCGCAGCGTTAGTTCCTAATGATACACCATTAATAAAGACTTCGACGGTACCACCAGTTCCTGTTGCTACAAAGTGATAATAGACATCAGTCGCAGGTGTAAAACTCCACGTAACACTAGCAGTATTTTCTAATTGTATATTGCCAGTACTTTGTCTAAAATACCAAAGAAAATTATTTCCTGAACCTGTTTGTAGAAATGTGTCGATATTACCACTACTCAGTGCTGTTCTTTTTAACCACATTTCAACCGTCCAAATTCCAGACGAAGCCTGAGCAGATAGAGCGGATGCTTCAATATCAAGTCTTGAAGTAGTAGATGAAAAGTTAAACCCCCGATTATCGTTCGGATATGTCAGATCTTTAACTGTAATTTCATGGCCACCTTTCAAATCAACAAGGGACTGAGTATCACTTCTTGTTCCGTCAACAAACGGTGTTGCAAAACTACTAGCTTCGAGTTGTGGGTCAAGAATTAATACGCCAGAACCAGGCGTTCCAGCATACGCTTCTAAACGAGTAGCGGAAG
>Ga0070750_10000828_pt1 | contig 17243 bp, 19 predicted proteins | sample VirMetDEL_Nov_24_FD_77013 | JGI IMG/M metagenome (GOLD analysis project Ga0070750, IMG submission 77013) | Aqueous microbial communities from the Delaware River and Bay under freshwater to marine salinity gradient to study organic matter... | ecosystem: Environmental > Aquatic > Marine >...
TACTTATACTGCTACAACTGACTCAGACTTTGATAATATAGCTACTATTTCTAAAGATAGCGACAATGGAAGAACATTTACAATTGTACCTATTGATAGCGATGGCAGTGCTTCACCCTCTGGTGGATCAGGTACAGTTACATTTAAGGCATCTGATGGTGTTAATGTTGTTTCTACTTTAAGTACAATTTCAATTGAGTTTCAAATAGCTAATTCTAGTTATACTTCGTTTTTGTTAAAAACAGATAGTGATGGTACAGATAATCAAGTTGACGCATCATCAATTGGTAGAACAATAACTGAAGGTGGTAATATAACCTCTTCTGCATTTACACCTTACGCTCCTGGTGGATATAGTGCTCAGTTTGATGGTAGCGGTGATTCTATCTCTATAACTCATGATACAACATTAAAAGTTGCAAGTGAAGATTTTACCTTTGAATGTTGGTGGTATCCAACAGTAGCACAAACTTCTAAGCAGATTGCTGGTGATTTTGTAGTTACTTCTTATCCTTCAAACTGTAGTGGATGGGATATAATTTTATCAGGTGGTATTATATATGCAAGATGGGGCGCGCCTTCATATCAAGATGTTACTACTTCAACGTCTCCGGTTTATAACTCTTGGAATCATATAGTCTTTACTAGAAATAGTAACACAATTGCACTATTTTTGAATGGAAATAGAATTGGTTCTAGTACATCGAGTATTACCTTTAGCGCATCGACAAGTGCTAACTTTTATGTTGGTTGGGCTGGTAGCCAATCAGGAACAACTATAGATCCAATTGAAGGTTATATACGTGATGCGAGATTAGTAAAAGGCACCGCGGTATACGATCCAGATTCTACTACACTGACAGTGCCAACTGAACCACTAACTGCAATTACAAATACATCCTTATTATGTTGTCATCTTCCTTATTTTGCTGATGGTTCAACTAACGATCACACTATTACAGTAAACGGTAATACAGCTAATAGAAGATTTGGACCATACAATTTCTTAGCATACAATAAAACAGATTATGGTGGTGCTGTATTAAATGATGGCGCTGGAGATTATATGACAGTGCCAGCAGATACTACTCATCTCACAATGGCTGGTGATTTTACTATTGACTTCTGGTATTTTCCTGCTGCAGCAAAAACAAATGGTTTTGCTTACGGTAAATGGAACAATAACTCAGATGGGTGGGCTATTTTTCTTACTCCTAACTGGTCATCTGGTAACCTTGGTTATGTTTCTTTTTATTATGGTAACTACGGTACTAATGAATCTGCAACAAGTTTAAGATCAAGTCCTATTACATTAAATGCTTGGCATTATATTAGAATTGTTCGTTCAAGTGGTGTATTCTATATGTCTGTGAACGGTAAAGTTGGTACAAGATCAAATTATGGTGCAAATGGTTTATCTTGGTCAGATACAAGAACATTTAATGCTAATACAGTAATAGGTATTGCTGGTAATACAAGTTACAATTTAGGATTAGCATTTATGTCTGATTTTAGAGTTATTGTCGGCACTGCTTTAACCACAGGAGACTTTACTCCTCCAACTGCGCCAGTGTCTGCAGTAACAAATACTAAAATACTTACTTGTACGAATAAAAATAGTGTTTTTGACGGTATTGCTGATCAAAGATCAATTACTTTGAATGGCAACGCTACAGTTACAGGAAGTCAGAGTAATTTTGTAAACGAATCATCTGTTTATTTTGATGGATCAGGTGACTATGTTAGTGTTACAGACGGGCGGTGGAAAACTTTTGGGTCTGATGATTTTACAATTGAAGGTTGGTTTAGAGCTGATGCTCTTGGAGGTACAAGATATATTCTTGGAGATGGAGCTTCAAACGGACAAACAAGTACATCTTCGATAAGTATTTGTACGTACGGATCTAACTTAACAGTTTATGGATGGATTGGTTCTCTACTTGAAATAACTGGGTCAACAACTCTTTCTGCAGAAACTTGGTATCATTTTGCATTAACAAGAAGTGGTAGCAACTGGACCTTATGGTTAAACGGTTCTTCAGATGCTACTTATACATCATCAGCTTCTGTTAATGATAGTAGTACAGCTTTTGCAATAGGTAGAACAGGTGAATATGATGGTCTTTATTTTGCTGGTTATATACAAGACGTAAGAGTTACAAAAGGTCTTGCAAGATACACTTCAACATTTACACCACCAACATCTACATTTAAAGGATAACTGCCATGGCTATTAATAAGGCAAGATTAATAGCAGGTATGTTAGGTGCTAACAGTTTAGTGTCTTATGATTCTGATTTAATCGACACTTCTTACAATAAAGGTCCTGCATCTAATGCAACTGGCACTATGAGTGTTTATTCTTCTATAGATAGTTTACCGTCTTCAGCGGAGTCAGGCACAAAAGCTCTCGTAACTTCAACTAACACACTATACATTTACAATAACGGTTGGTACAAGATTGCTATAATTAATAATTTTTCTCCTCAATGGATTACACAACCAGATTCTGATTATAGCTTAGATTTAGGTAACATAGATTCAGAAATACTCATAACGGTTTTAGCTAATGATAGCGATGATGTTCCAATAACTTATTCTGTAATTTTAGATTCAGATGCAACCCAGTTAATTAATGTAGTGCATGATTCTGATAAAGACAATATATGGAGAGTTTCTTTACAAGACAGTGATCAAGGGTCAGGTTCAGTAACATTTAGAGCTAGTGATGGTATAAATGTTGTAAACTCTTACAGTGTTAATTTTAATTTTATTTTAGGTGTAAGTATACAAGATGCCATGGCATCAGGTAATGGTATATATGATATATATGCTGCAGATGGAAATGATGCTGGAACATTAAAATCTGTTTATGTAGCTGGTGTAAAAGGTATGTTGTATGCTTCTTTTGCTAGTGATGGATTAGATGCTACAAACTATCCTGCTTGGCAAGCTAATAGAATACTATACTCTCAACTTTCTAGTAACGGCTTTACAATAACAGGTGCTGGTAACTATGGTGATGGTGTTGTAAACTTTCAAGGAGGTTATAGTAGACCTACTGGATCATTTATGTTTTTTGCAGCAGCAGCTAACGTAGCAAATTTAACTTTAGCTACATATAACGGTCCTTTGACTTCAGGTGGTTCAGCTATTAACAGAATATATCATGTAACAAGCTCACAATTTACTAATCAAGACATTTATGTTAACGGGACCTTAGCTCAAAACAATATTAGTACATCAAAAACTACTTATAATCATAGTATAACATTAAGTTCTGCAACTAATGCTAACGTTGCACAATATAGAGAAACTAACGGTATATTTCATATATATGACATTTGGGTAAAACCTGTATAGGAATAAATAGAACATGAGTAAAAATAGAATTATAGCAAGTTTAATATCTAACGACACATCTAAAGTAAAATCGATTTATACCGATTCTGATAATATTGTTACGTCAGCTTCTTTAGGTGTAATCGCAGCTGCAGGAACTGCTACATATTCATCAGCTGATACATTACCAGCTTCTGCTGATAACGGTGACCAAGCATTGGTAACATCAACTAATAGACTTTATATCTATTCAGGCTCTGGTTGGTATAATATTGCATTAATAAACAATACACCTTTCTTTACTACATCTCCTGCTTCTAGTTATGAAGTTAGTAATAGTGGTGCTCAAACCAATATTGAAATATTAGCTTTTGATAGTGATGGAACTAATTTAGTTTATACAGCCACTACAGATAGTGATTTTGATGATGCATTTAGTATTACAAAGGATAGTGATAATGGTAGAAAATTTACCGTTTCTATGGACAGTGATCAAACAGCAGGCGCAACAGGCACAGTTACATTTAAGGCATCCGACGGTGTTAATATAGTTTCTGCAGTGTCAACTTTCTCAGTCACATTTTTTACACCAGCTAATTGGTCAAATTCAAGAACTCAGACAGATCAAACTTCAACGTATGGAGTGTTAGCTGGTAGAGGCGTAGATATTGATTATGATGGTACTAGGATGATTGCTGGCTGGGCAAGAAATAATCAAAACGAACAAAATTATTTTGCAATTAAAAAGAGAACTGGGGCTACTTGGGCTATTGAAAAAGAATTTCAAAATACTAATTCAGGTACAGAATTAGGTGCGTATTGTACAATAAACCATGATGGAGATCATGCGTTTGTTGGTATTCCAAGAGATAATACAGACGCGTCTGGTGGTATTGAACATTGGACTAGATCTGGCACAACTTGGACAAAAAATACCACTATACGTGCTGAAACGACAGGTACAGCAAATTCATGGTTTGGTTATTATTTTTCTACTAATGAAACTGCTGATAAATTGCTTGCTGTTGAAGGTATATATCAAACAATCAAAGTACAATATTATACAAGATCAGGTTCAACGTGGACTCGAGTAGGTACAGTTTCGAAACCAGCTTCTAACAATTCAAACTGGGGATATCGCAATTTTGGTGGTCAACAAGCATTTGAAATGAGTGGTGATGGAAATTGGGCAGTGTTTGGTACTGCTGGATCAGATAGAATATATGTGTATAAATTTAATACAAGTACTAATGCCTTTGAATATCATCATGATTATCAAGGAAATGGTTCAGATAACTTAGGTTTATCAGTAGATATAAATTATGATGGTACATATATAGCAGCATCTTCAATAGGTCCATCTAACACTAAAGGAACCGTTTATGTTTATTACAGAAGTGGTGCTGCTTGGGACGGTACTGCAAATATTGCGACTATAACTCCTACTGATCTTAATAGCAATGATCCAGATGGAACAGATGCTGTTTATGGATATAACGGTTTAAATATGGGTGGTAGGTTTATGCGGTTTGATAAAACAGCAGACACTCTAGTTTTTCACGTAGCTTATAATAAAGGAGATGGAGGAACTGCGCACGGAATGTGTATTCCTTTTAATAGATCTTCAACTAATACTTGGACCCAAAGAGCAGTTTTACAAGCAGCATCAAATGGTAATTATTGGTATTTTGGTTATGGTGGTGGAGTAAGCGGTGATGGGAAGTGGCTAGCTTTAAACGGTTGGGGTAATGAATCAACTCAAGTGTTTAATGTATAAATTCAAATAATAAAAAAAGGAGGCTTAAGCCTCCTTTTCTACGCTACAATGGCATATTAGTCAGCCGCTAGCGACTTAAAGTAATTTTCTAGATCATCGTCATCATTCGATACTGAATTAGTAGGCTTATCAAACACTGCACTAAACTCTTCTTGAGTATCAGTAGTTTCAGCAGTAGGTACTGATACTTGACGAGGTGCTTCATTTTCTTCTACACCTGCACCAATAGTTAACATCAACTTAGCATTTAGTTCATCGTATGACTTAAACGTGGAAGGATCTACAAACTCATGCACATCATGCTGAGCGTTAAATACAGACTCTAGTTTACTTTCATCATCAGATAATGCAGATGGTTTTTCGAACTCAGATGAATCATAGTTCCAATAACCAGATACAATTTTAATCTTAATACGGAAGTTAGCTCCTTCGATTAGATCAAAAGGATTTACAGCTTCTTCATCTGCAAATTCTGGTTGCATAGATGCCATAATCTTATCAAAGATCTTTTGACCAAATTGATAGATCATCACTTTACCTTCATTAGAAGGATCACTAGGATCTTTTAGTACCATAACATTAGCGTAATAAGATGTACGACGCTTCTGTTTACGTGCTACATCTTTATTAGATTCAATACCTGAGTTCCACAACTTAGAGTTATACTCTGATACCGGATCTTGTTGACCAATAGTTGTTAAAGACTTTTCGATATACCACTTACCAGTTGGACCTTGAAAGCCATGAGAGTAAACACGTACCCACGGAGTTTTATTTACATCTTTACCTGGTAGAAAACGAATTACAGCATAACCGGTATTATCTTTACCCATTTTAGGTTTCCAGATACGGTCATCATCCCCTGTACGGTTTTCTGTATTAACTTCTTTTTTAAGTGAATCTGTCATAGTTGCAAAAGCATCTTGACGGTTTTTGAGATAATCTTGAAATGACATTAGTTTCTCCTTATCGTAGTTTCGTCGTTTCGTTAAAGCAAGACATCGCGTGCAATGTCTACTATATTTATAAAGTTATCTTGAAGTTTTTTCTTAACAAAAGGTTTGTACTTGTTAACTTTATTAATATAATCTGGCCATACAAAAGGAACAGTAACAGTTTGTTCATGTTTTTCTAAGTATGGAAAAATATTATCTAATATGCAAATAGTTTCTAAAGATATAGAACCATTTATACAGCTTCTATGAATTAAAGGAATTTTATCTGCTTGTGACTCTATCATAGTTGCTGGTCCGTTTATTTGAATGTAATGTAAATCTTCTTTAAATTTAATAGGAAAATTTTTAAATTTAGCTTTATATTCTTCCATTTTACTTTTAGACATATTACGAATCCACTCTTTAGGATTATCTAAAAAATGAGCTATAAAGAAGTCTTCCCTATCTTCTTTTCTAATGATTTTTGAAACTTTTTCGAAGCTAAAGACGTCATTTCTGTTAGAATACGTATCTGTAGAAGCCTTAACTTTTCCATTATATAAGAAGTAATCGTAATTAGTACTGAAATGACGTTGAAGAGCCAAGTACATAATATAAACTTCATATCCATCTTTTGTCATGCTATCCTTGGGTTCTTGTATTTTAACATGTTAAGATCCATCGCATCTGCTTCTATTTTTTCCTTAATAATTTTAGGAAGAGCTTTTTTTACTGATTCAAATTCTATACCATATCTTTCACAAACCTCTACAGTACATTCAATATAGTTTAATTCTGGAGAAAGTTTTTTTAAACTTTCAATTTCATTAGAAAGATTTTTAATACGTTTAGAAATTTCACTATCTGGAGAAAACATTATTTTTCAAATCCTGTCTGTGGAAAGTGTTTATCTAAAGTTCGTTGTGCTAACATATTTAAATACTGATCAATAATATGCTCATTTTTATCTGCATAAAAATCTCGAACCATTTCTAATATTTTTTGTTTATCTTTATCTGCTAATTCACTCGTATCTACAAATGTAGCTATATCAGTAGCAGCATTAGCAATGTCAGATGGCTTGATAAGATTCATATTCCTTAATCCTTTCTCTTAGTTGCTCAGTCCAGTGTATGATATCTTTTCCTTTAATAAACCATTCTTGGACTGAACCATCTTGAACAGATATCAAAACTAATATCTGTTTAGGTAACATACCTGTTAGTTCATAAAACGATGTGTAGTAGAAACACCCTTGCATGTAGTAGTCGTGTATATAAGACTCTCGCTTAGGAGACTTCGCTGTTTTGAAGTCAATAATTGTGAGTTCTCCATCATAATCCGCAACGCAGTCAACAGTTCCTGCGACATGTAGTTTGTGAGAGAACAATCCTGATTCAAGTGCTCGTACATTATCAATCCTATCTAAGTAAGGTCGAATTCCCCTAAACAATAACTCGCCAGAAGTAGAACCAAGATCATCCAAAGCTTCATTGAGCAAGTAATTCTCACAAAGTTTATGCATTGACGTTCCACGAGTTGTTGCAGCTTTTGTGACTTTATTCGCATGTTCTTCCCCCACTCTTTTGCGCCACTCTTTAAGAGCAGTAAGATCCTTAGTTTTTCCAAGGACAGTTGTAATCGAAGGATACTTAACTTCCTCATTAATTGCATATCGCCTACCTTCATCTGTGTTAATTTGCTTAAGCTTGGGTAGGTCTACCCAGTTGTGATTGAACTTTTTTAACATCATCTACTGTAATAATCGCATCTTTCAATTCAAACATATAATCTAATAATACATTTTCTAGAATGCTTCTTAATCCTCTCGCGCCTGTTTTCTGTTGCTTAGCTAATTTAGCAACTTCATATAAGGAGTCTTCCTTAAACTCTAAATTGTTTTCAGAATAATTAAACAACTCTTTGTATTGAAATATTAAGTTATTTTCAACCTTGGATAAAATATTAACTAAATCTTCTTCTGTTAATTCATCTAATACACCTATTAAAGGAATTCTTCCTAAAATTTCTGGAATAAATCCAAACTCTTCTAAATCTTCTGGTTTAGCATAATGTAAAAGACCCATGTCAGCTGTAGATTGATTTAACGCTGCACTAAAACCAAAGTTAGTTGTTGGTCCTACTTTAAGTCTTTTAGCAATAAGTTCCTCTAAATCTACAAAAGCTCCGCCTACAATAACTAAAATATTTGAAGTATCTATTTGAAATTTAACTTTAGCAAAACCTGTTGATCTTTCAACTTCAACTTTAGTACCCTCAATAAGTTTAAGCAATGCTTGTTGAACTGCTTCACCACCTACGTCTCTATTTTTACCTGGTATTTTTCTTTTAGCTATTTTATCAAACTCATCAATAAAAATTATACCTGTTCCCGCTGCGTCATAGTTACCTTGAGCCGCATCTACTAAACCTTCAATAAGAGAATCAACATCTTTACCAACATAACCTGCAGCTGTAAGACTATTAGCATCAGCTACAAAGCAAGGCACTTTTAAAAACTCTGCTAGCTTTTTAACTAGATATGTTTTACCTGATCCTGTAGGTCCTAATAACATAAGATTAGTTTTATCTAATTTCTTTTCAAAATCTGACTCTTTATAAATCATTAATCTTTTGTAATGGTTATGTGCTACGACAGAAAGCATTTTCTTTGCTTTATCTTGACCTACTACAAACTTATCTAAATATTCAAAAATATCTTTAGGAGCTGGAAGGTTAAAATTACCACTCTCCATTTCCTCAAAAGATAATTCTACTTTATCTCTTACTGATGCTAACTTCTTTTCAAAAAAAGCTTTTTCGTCATTAGATAATGTTTTAGTCATATTAGATGGTCTACCGCTGTAGATAATGGATTTTTTTGCTTTAATAAACGCATTCTATCTTTAAAACCCTCTGGCAATCTACCGCTATCAATTGATCTGTTTGCAAAATTAGCTGTACTAATAGTATAAGTAAGGTTAGGGTTATCAGTCTTAAACCTATTAAGATCTTCATATTTTAAAATATGTATTTCAACTTCACCTTTTTCATTAATAAAATTATAACTAGGCATTAAAGAGAGTTCTCCTCTTCAAACAATTTTCTAACTAACATTTCGTAAAACTCTTTAAAAGCTTCATAATCTTCAAACATTTCTGGATCTGAATCCATTACTAATGAAAGTTTGTTCCATGCAATTCTTGCGGCTTCTATAACGTCCTTGTTATCTTGCATTAATATCTCCTAAAAGTATTATAAAAAATGGAATAAATAATTTATGCCTAATACACTATTTAATAGATATAAAGACTTAGCAGCTAAAGCTGAAATTACTATGGGTACAAAAGAATCCATAGAATGGTTTCGTAATAGGATTAGAAAAGATAGAAAAATAAGAAATCATGATACTGTAGCTACAAACTTTAAAAGAGAAAGACCTGGCCCTGGTAAGATGATGACTTACATGTATGACCCTAAAACAAAAGAAACACTTAAAAATTATGATACTCATCCTTTAATAATTATGCTGGATGTAAACACTACAGGATGGTACGGAGCTAACTTACATTATTTACCTCCTAAATTAAGAGTAGAATTGTTAGAAGAAATTAGTTATAGAAGAAATACACTTAGAAACATAGCTACGGCTTTAGAAAATAATCCAATAACTAAAATATGTTTAAAAAGATATTTAACAAAACAAGTAAGATCTCAACCTGTAACTATACCAAAAGATGAATGGGAAATAGCTATACAATTACCGTTTGAAAATTTTCTTAAGGCTGCTGAAGCAACGGTTTGGAGAGATGCTAGGAGAGCTAGATGAATATAGGTGAGATGAAATCTAAGCTTACCACACAAGGTCTAGCTAGAGATAATAGATGGTTGTGTAGAGTATACCCACCTCCAGGTTTATCTAATACAAATAAAATTATATCAGATTTAATATCTCAAGGTCCTCTTAGAGTTAATGTAAACTTACCTGGTTTGGATAACTTAGATGCAGCCTCAGGTCAAATTAACGAAGTTTTAGATGTAGCTAATGGTGTAATAGGAACAAATTTACAACTACCTACAATAGGAGGTGTATTAACAAATCTAAACGGTACATTAAATTCATTAAATTTATTTTGTGCTAATGCTCAAATACCTGGAAGAGATATACTTAGTACAGAATATAGAGATTATGGTGAACCTAGACAAATAGGTATCAGGCATCAACACGGTGATTTAACTCTTGTTTATTATAGTTCAGAAGATTTAAGAGAAAGAGCATTTTTTGAAAATTGGCAAGATTTAATATTTAATCCAAAATTTAAACAGCACGCTTATTATAGAGAGTATGCAGGAAGAATGGAAATTTCTAAATATGACCAAAGCTGGAGTAGAGAAACTTCAGAGTATAGGTTTAATGAAGTATATCCAACCAATGTAGGCGCGCAAGAATTGCAATCAGCTGAAGGCGATCTACTTAGACTAACTATGACGTTTAAGTATCATAATTATGAAAGGTTAAAATAATGAGTCAGCTTAAAAATATTAAAATTAACACTCCTACTTATAGAGAAATTATACCATCTACTAAAAAAGAAATTAATATTACTCCTTTTAAAGTTGGAGATGAAAAAGTTCTTTTAATAGCATCGGAATCAAAAGACCCTGCTCAAATGGTTGATAGTCTTAAGACTGTTATAAGTAATTGCGTGAGAGGAGCTGATATTACTGAATTATCTGCTTTTGATGTTGAGTATCTTTTTTTAAAAATTAGATCCATTTCTGTTGGTGAGACTGCAGACATTCTTTTAGAATGTACAGAATGTGAACAAGCTAACGAAGTAAAAGTTGATTTGACTAAGATAGAAGTAAGAGGTTTAGATAGTTTTAAAACTAAAGTAAAGATTACAGAAGATTTAATGTTTATTATGAAAACACCTGACATTGATAGTTACACTGGAGTTGAAAATAACCCAGAAGGTGTAATTGAATTTATAGCTAAAAATGTTGATAAAGTTTTTTATGGAGAAGAAACTATTGATATTGGTTTAAATGAAGTTAATGATGTTGTTGATATTATAAACCAGTTAACTTCTTCTCAATTTAAAGATCTTCAAGATTATATTGCAGGCATGCCGAAAGTTACATATGATACAGGGTTTGTTTGTGATAATTGTAAACATGAAAACAAAACTAAGTTGGAGGGTCTTGCTGATTTTTTCTAATATGCCTCTCTCATATTGATCTTATAAATTATTATAAGTTAATTTTTAGTATGAAGCAGCATCATAATTGGTCTATAAAAGAAATAGAAAATATGATACCATGGGAGAGGGAAGTTTATGTTACGTTACTAAAACAACATATAGAAGAAGAAAACGAAAAGATTAAAAAACAAAATGGCTGACACACCTGAACAAAAAACTTTAAATGAAATAAAAGAAGTTATTAAAGATCAAAACGCTTCTCAAAAGAAATTATCTGATGCTTATGAAAAAAGCCAGAAAGCTTTTCCTGCAGAAAGTTTTAAAAAACTTAGCAAAGAAACAGGAGATGAAATTAAAAAACAAAGACAGTCCATAAAAAAAATGTTAGATGATACTCAAAATGGTGAGGGTGTTTCTGCAGGTTTATCAAAATTTTTAGGTGTAGATTTTAAATCAGAATTTTTTGGAAGATTAGAAAAAGTTACTCAAGGTTTTGGAGAAATTAAAAAAGGGTTTGCAGATCTGGGTAAAGCTTTAGGCTTACAAAAAGTAGCAAAAGTTGCTGGAGGTTTCTGGGATTTTCTAAAAAAGATTTTTACTATAGGCTTAGCTACTGTTGGATTTATAAAATTTATAGAAGGTTGGAATAAAGCAGACGAAATATTTGGTAAAGCTGCAGGTTTTGGAGAAAGACTATCAGCAGGTTTAGCAACTGTCATTGGCTCTTTTATGGGTTTAACGGACGGTGAGATTAACAAGTTAGCTAAAGATATAAACGTTACTGTTCAAGGTATAATTACATTCTTAAAAACTGAATTTGATGCTCTTACTACAGCATTAAAAGCTGCATGGCCAAATATTAAACAGACTTTTGGCGGTTTTATAAAAATTCTTGAAGGTGATTTTATTGGTGGTATAACAGATATTACAGGTGGTGTCATAGGTGTCGGTACAGAACTTTTAAATTCTGAAAGTATGTTAGCTAAAGCTGTTGTAGTTCTAGCAGGTATAAAATTATTAGGAGCTGTTACTTCGTTTGCAACCGCTATTGGACCTATATTTACCGCTTTAAGCACTATCGGTACTGGTATAGGTACTATCTTTACTGCATTAGGAGGTAAAGCAGCTTTTACTGCAGCTATGGCTACACTAGCTCCTACATTAGGGTCAATACTAATTCCATTAGGCTTAGCGTTAGCAGCAGTTGTAGCTCTTAAATCAATCTTTGACGGGTTTAAGGCAGGTTATGATGAGTTTGAAAAATCTGGTGATATAAGTCAAGCATTATCTGCTGGTTTAGGAGGTTTTGTTAAATCATTACTTAATATGTTAACTTTAGGTCTTTTAAGTGATGATACTTTAAACAAGGTAGAAGAAAGTGTTAAAAAATTTGTTGATCCAATTTTAGAGCAAATTGGAGATCTGTTTAAAAGTATTTGGAATTGGGTAAAAGATTCTTATGATGATGCTGTTTTTGCAGTAAAAGATTTTTTAGGTATGGAACTTTCTCAAGCTGAAAGGCTTAAGAAAGCTGATAAAGATATTTCCGAAGCTGAAAATAGTTTATTAGAAGCACAAGCTAAATTAAACGAAGATCCTAATTATGCTCCTTACAAAAAAAGAGTTGAAAGAGCTCAAAATAATTTACAAAAAGCACAACAAGAAAAATATGATTTAGCTAATCAAAATGAAATAGATAATAAGATACTTCAAAGTGGAGTTTCAACATATTATGATTATATGAACTCGCTTATTAAGAATAAACAATTAACTGACGAACAAAGAGCTAAAGAGTTAGAAGAAGCTAGAGTTGCAAGAAGTGAAGGAAAGAGTTTCCAAAATTTCCAGACTAGTCAGATTACTCAAAACAATGCTATTATTCAGAAAATTAGACCTCAAATTCCAGTGGGAGCTAATTAAGATCTTCTTTTTGGTCTATTAGGTTTTTTAAAAGATATATTTTTCATTTTAGGCTTTTTACTATCTTTACTTTCTGCCATAAGTACAGATTTATCTGTTTCCCAAGTTAGTATACCTAATTGTTTAAGATGATCTTCTGTCCAAACCTCAAATTTCATTCCATTACGTCTACAAAATCTTTTAGCTGTAGACCATTTTTCTTGATTGACTGCATAAGTCATTACTTCTCTTAAATATTTTTGAGTTTGCCTACCCGGATTTACAGGTCTATGAGTTTGTATTTTAGGTTTAACTTCTATAACCTTTACTAAACCATCTGCTTGCTTTACAATAAAATCAGGATAATATTTAGCTATACCTCCTCTAACTGGGTGCTCATACATTACAGACACTTCCTCTGAACCCCATTCAACTATGTTAGGGTTTTCATCAAGCCATCTCATAACGTTTCTTTCCCATAAAGATCTATAGATAACGTTTTCTATATCACCAATATATTTTTCTGGATGCTTGAAGGTAGTAAATTTTCCTTTATAAGCCATTAAAACCCTATTAAATAGTGTACGAGGTATTTATTGAATGGCAGCTAATTTTAAAAGTTTATCTTTTCCTAGAAATGTTGGTACTGATCAAGTTCCTAATTATGTAAGATTTGTTCCAAAAATTATGCAATATGGTGGTACTAAAAGTTTAAGAGAAGGCTCTAATGCTGTTGGTGCTCCAACTTTAGGTGGTTCAGCTAGTAGAATAGCACCTAGTTCTATCTTTAATGGTATAGGTGGTGTAGAGGGCAATATTGAAGCAGCTTTTAGCAACCTACAAACATTTGGAGATGGTGTAAATAGTTCATTGGGTAAAATTACATCTGCCGTTACGGATGCTTCTAATCAATTTGCTAATAGCCCGGGTTCCTTTACTGATTTAGTTAAAGCAGGTGGCTCAGTTATTAATAGAGTTTTTGAAGTAGCTTCAGAGCATTTAAGTTTTGGATTAGCAGTTAATAAAGATACATTACAATCTGTTGGAAGTATTAATTTATATCTTCCTCAAAACTTAGAAACCAACTCTTCTGTAGATTATGAAACTGCTGCTTTAGGTGGTATAGGTATGGGAGCTGTAAGCGTCTAGAGCTGAATCTATGGATGCTAAGTCAGTAGCGGGTCAAGTTATTCCAGGTGCTATTCAAGATATGATTTCTTCTGGACAAAGAAGAGCTGTTATAGGAGTAACAACTAATAGAGTAACAAATAATTTTTCATTTCAAGTCTTTAATAGTGTTTTACATAGACAGTTTGCTTATGAGTTTAGAATGATGGCTAAAGATGAAAATGAATCAAAAGCTATTAAAGAAATTTGTGATATGTTTTTATTCTTTATGTTACCTGCTAGAACTACAGAAGGTAATATTGGATTGTATGAAGTACCTTGTCAATGGGAAATACAATACTTAAGAAAGGGCGCGCCTTTAAATTTTCATATGCAGCCAAGAAATTGTTTCTTACAAAGTGTAGATGTTAGTTATGGTGGTGATGCAGGCAACTCAACATATAATGATGGTGCTCCTATGGAAGTAAATTTAAAATTACAGTACATTGAAATCGAACCTTTATACAGAAAAGGTGACCCACTTACACCTCGTCCTCTAACTAATACAGAAAAATCTTTAAATGTGTTAGGAGGAGCTGAATCAGCTGATGCAAAAAGAGCTATGTTAGATGATAGTGTGGATGGTTAAACATGAGCTACTTTAGTCAATTCAATAAACTTAATTATACTTTTCCAGATGGTAATTCTAGATTGTTTAATAACTTATCTATCAGATTAAATTTATTAGATAGAGTTAAAAAAGAAGATACGAGATTTGAATCATACTATATTAAAGATGGAGAGACTCCTGACATTGTAAGTTACAAAGCTTATGAAAGATCAGACTATCATTGGTGTATTTTGTTAGCTAATAATATTTTTAATGTATACAAAGAATGGCCTAAAACTAACTTTCAATTAGAAGAATATTTAATTGAAAAATACAAGACTCAAAAAAATCAATTAGATTCAGAAATAGTTTTATCTAGAACAGCAACATTAGAGTTTATTAATTTTAAAGGTAGTCCTTCTAATAGTTACGAAGATTCTGATGGTGTTTATGGTGTAGTTTATAGACCTAGACATTTTGTTGATAATGATAAAAATATATACTCTTTTGACTCTGCTTTTGGTGCATCAATAGATTCATTTGGTAGAACTATTACAAGACCTACTCTATATCCTGTATCATATTTTGAACACGAATTTGATATAAATGAAACTAATAGAACAATCTCTTTACCAAGTAAAAATATGGTTGAACAAATGGAGAACGAATTAAGAAAAATACTTAAAGGTTAATCATGAGCGGTCAAGAGTATCAGTTTTTTCCAGGTAGAGTAAAAATATCTGATGTTATTATAAGTAACGGAATAGATAAAGCAGACATTACTGAATTATTTAAAGAACTAAATTTAAATTCAAGTGTAGGTAATATGACTGTCACTGCAGAATTTGTTATATCTGATGCTGTTAATTTTTTACATTCTTATAGACCAAACGCTGGTGATATAATTAGTCTTAATATAGGTTATAAAGATATAACAAAATACTTTAGTTTTAAAATTATTGATATAAGAAATATTAGTGAGTTTCAAAGACAAAGAGCTTATGTGTTTAATTGTGTTTCTCATTTTTTTTACAAAGGTATGTATAAAGAAGTTACAGGTGCTATTAAGGGTACAACATCTAGTATAGCTAGAGGTATATTTGAGGAAAATACAGATTTTGAAAAAGCTGGTATATGGGAAGAAAGTGTAGGAACAGAAAAAATTGTTTTTCCTAAATGGAGTGTTAACGAATCTATGAAATGGTTAGCTAGAAGATCAGCATGGAAAAATGATAGTGTTAGAATGAAGTTTTTTCAAGATTCTAATTTAAAATATAATTTTATGCCTGTTGAAAAAGCAGTAGAATTATATTCAAACACCCCATCTTTTAAATATGTTTATAACCTAGTAGCTGGTACTAAAGGAAAAGATCAGATACCTAACTCCTTAGATACTTTAAGAGCTGTTAAAGATATTACTTTTCATGATAAACAATTTGATATATTACAAGCTTTAGAATCTGGTAAGATTGCAGGAGTAAGATATGCTCCTGATATTATTAACAAATCTTACAATCCTATAAGTTATGATTATTTTGATCAATTCAATCCAGATTTGTATTTAAATAAATTTCCACAATTTAATAAATTTAATTACGAAGGTGGCATAAATCAATACGATGTCAATATATCTTTCTCTCAACCAGAAGTTAGTGATTTAAATAAAACTAGCGACGCTAGTAATATTAAAAGAACTAGTGTTGATTTATCTCAAGTAATTGATATTGAAGTAGTTGGTAACTCAATTGTAGATGTAGGACAAGTAATAGAACTAGAAATAAGTTCTCCTGAACCTTCTTCTTCTAATAGAGATAGTAAAATAGATAAAAGATATTCAGGCTTATATTATGTTTATTCTAAAAGAGATGTATTTAATGAAGATGTACAAAAAATGGCTTTAACACTAGTCAAAGAATCACAGATAGGATTTTAATATGATTTATTCAGGCGAAATGGTATGGTTTATAGGGGTTGTAGAAGACAGAAAAGATCCTTTAGAAATTGGAAGAGTCAAAGTAAGATGTTTTGGTATTCATCCTGATGACAAAGCTATTTTACCCACAGAAGATCTTCCTTGGGCATCTATGATACTTCCATCAAATTCTGCTGGTTTTGGTTCCATAGGTCAATCAGCTACTGGTATTGTTCAAGGTGCTTGGGTAGTTGGGTTCTTTACTGACGGAAAGAATATGCAGCAACCTTTAGTTATGGGAGTTCTTCCTTCTCAAACATATGAAAATTCTGATAAGGGTTTTACTGACCCAGATGGTGTGCATCCTTACAGTACAATATATGATAATGATCAACCTTTTTCAGCAACTTTTAATTACAAAGAACATCCTTCTTATTTTACCAGAGCAGATATAAGA
>Ga0070750_10000829_pt1 | contig 17235 bp, 12 predicted proteins | sample VirMetDEL_Nov_24_FD_77013 | JGI IMG/M metagenome (GOLD analysis project Ga0070750, IMG submission 77013) | Aqueous microbial communities from the Delaware River and Bay under freshwater to marine salinity gradient to study organic matter... | ecosystem: Environmental > Aquatic > Marine >...
ACAATATCGTAGCACCTTATGTTAAGAAAGACTCAGTGTACGGTGAGATTGAACAAGCAATCTTGAACCTAGAGATTACACCAAGCATGAGAGCCATGATGACTGCAGGTGCAGCAGCAGCACGTGATAACATATGTATGTACAACTGTTCATACATTCATGTGGATCACCCGTTTGCTTTTGACGAAGCAATGTTTGTGTTGTTGTGTGGTACAGGCGTAGGCTTCAGTGTTGAACGTCAGTTTGTATCTAAGCTACCAGAAGTACCTGATCTATACGAGAGTGACACTACAGTTGTAGTGAAGGACAGCAAAGAGGGTTGGGCTAAGGCTTACCGTCAGGTGTTGTCACTGTTGTGGGCAGGAGAAATACCTAAGTGGGATGTAAGCAAGGTACGTCCTGCAGGTTCACGGCTAAAGACATTTGGTGGACGTGCCAGTGGTGCAGGACCGCTAGTTGATCTATTCAACTTCACTGTACAGACATTCAAGAATGCACAGGGTCGTAGGCTATCATCAATTGAATGTCACGACATCATGTGCTTTATTGGTCAGATCGTGGTTGTAGGTGGTGTACGTAGGTCAGCAATGATTAGTTTGTCTAACCTAAGTGATGACCGTATGCGCCATGCTAAGTCAGGACAGTGGTGGAATGAAGCAGCCTATCGTGCACTGGCTAATAACAGTGTGTCGTATACAGAGAAGCCAGACGCAGAGACATTCATGCGTGAATGGTTGGCATTAGTAGAGAGTAAGTCAGGTGAACGAGGGGTATTTAATCGTGAAGCATCTAAAAATCAAGCTAAGAAATATGGTAGGCGTGATCCTAACCATGAGTTCGGCACTAATCCATGCAGTGAAATCATTTTACGATCAGGTCAAGTGTGCAACCTTACGGAAATTGTGGTACGGGCCACAGATAATATTGAAAGTTTGGAACGAAAAGTCCGTCTGGCAACAATTCTGGGCACTATCCAATCCACCTACACTAAGTTCCCGTATCTGCGAAAGATGTGGAGAAACAATACTGAAGAAGAAAGATTGCTTGGTGTGTCTCTCACAGGAGTAATGGATAATCCATTAATGACTTTAAAAAATAAAGGACTAGATGAAACACTTTCTCACCTTCGTAAGGTGGCTGTTGATACTAATGCTGAGTGGGCTGATCGTCTTGGAATTAACGTTAGTACTGCTATTACTTGTAATAAGCCATCAGGTACTGTATCCCAACTGGTGGACTCCGCAAGTGGTATACATGCACGACACAACGACTATTACATTAGAACCGTTAGAGGCGATAACAACGATCCCCTTACCGCCATGATGAAAGATCAAGGTATTCCTGCTGAACCGTGTGTGTTTAATCCAGACACGACTACTGTATTTAGCTTCCCTATGAAGGCACCGAATGCAGCAGTAACACGTACAGATATGTCAGCCATTGAACAGTTAGAGACATGGCTTGCTTATCAACGGCACTGGTGCGAACATAAACCAAGTGTTACTTGTACAGTACAGGATAGTGAATGGATAGAAGTGGGTGCCTTTGTGTACAAACACTTTGACGAAATGTCAGGTGTGTCTTTCTTGCCACACTCTGATCATACTTATCAGCAAGCACCTTATCAGGATTGTACTGCTGATGAATATAAGGCATTACTAAACGAGATGCCGAAGAAGATTGATTGGACTAAGCTATCCGCATACGAAAAAGAAGATAGCACAAAGTCTAGTCAAACATTTGCTTGCACTGGTGACTCATGCGAAATCGTGGACATCGGAACTTAGGCACTAAACCTGCACCCTGTGTAAAGGTCTACGGATACTGCACAGGGTGTAACACAAACTAATATGGAAGGAAAAGATAATGGGAACACGTAAACAATTTAGTCGTGCATTGTATGAAGCGTATGACGCACCTGCAAAAGATAAACTAACTGCCTACCTAGTAGACGCAGGACACGAGATTGAAACAGCAGAGGAAAATTACTATGTGGACATTGTGTCAAAGAAAAAGGATTATACGTATTTTAACGAAGCGGAAGTCAAGCTTGCATGGAAAGGTGAATGGCCCACAGATTGGAAAGACATCCGCATTCCTGAACGTAAAGGTAGATTGCTTGAAAAATATGAGGGGGAGAATGGAGTGCTTAACTTCTACATCTTCCGTAAAGATATGAAGCAAGCTTGGCGTATCAAGGATACAAGCCTAACAGATGATCGTCTACGTGAAGCATATGGACGTAACATCTTGAAGGGTGAACTGTTCTACCACATTCCATACACAGAAGCAGAACTAATCAACGTAGCATAATACATCTTAACAGAAGGAGAATGCATATGAACAAACAATTAACTCGCAAACAACGTGGCCTTGGCAAATATGATGCACCGTTAAAATTTCAATACGAGAAAGGTTACAAAGATTTTCGGCAGGGGCGTGTCGTTAATCCATTCCCTAGTGATACAATGCAGCACAGGGAGTGGGAACGTGGGTTTAACAAAGCCTACTACGAGCAGTTAAAACGGGTTAAGGGTAATGAACAAGCTACAGGAAGAAGCAGAACAGTTTCTAAAGGAGAAGTACAACATGTCTGATTTTAATTCGTATCAAAGATCAGCATCACGTACAGCCATCTATCCTGATAAACATAAAATACTTTATCCTGCTTTGGGTTTGGCAGGTGAAGCAGGTGAGGTGGCAAACAAGGTCAAGAAGATTATTCGTGACGGGCCAGAAAGTATGCCAGAGGATTGGCGTGAGCAGTTAGCCAGTGAGATAGGGGATGTGTTGTGGTACTGTGCTGCACTTGCCACAGACCTTAATCTAACACTGGGTATGATTGCAGGTCAGAATGAAGCAAAGCTCAGTAGGCGTAAGGAGCAGGGCACACTCAGTGGAAGCGGTGACAAGAGATAGAAACAAATCGGGCGGCAATTAAGCCGCCCTTTTTTATTGTTGAATATCTTTACTTAACTCTATTAATTGCTGTAGGTCTTGCACCTCTGTTAAATCAGGTGGCCTTCCATTGACCTGTCTAAACATAAAGAATGCATATTTCCTATCAACCTTTTTAGTTCTGCTTAGTTTATCAACAAGCTTTGCTTCTGGGGCGGCAAAACCTTTTTCATCAAAGTCTCCTTTGGCTGCAGCAATTGTATCATCTAAGAACTTTCTAGCTACATCTATCTTATCTTTTTTTGTAGTGGCTAATGTATCTGCATAATATTCTGCACCCTCAACAAGCAGAGGAAGTGCCATAGATATGTACGCATTCTCTGCCCTACGTTGACTAGGTAGCTTGGACTTACTGCCTAGTTGATATGTTGGATCGTCGTAGCCAATACTTGCTAAGTATTCTGCCATTTCACTATCACGTTCCCTTACGCTTAAACCAAATGCAAGTTTAGTAAAGGGATCAAAACGTCTAGCATCACCTGTAACTATGTCAACTCTTGCAGGTAGTTCATTTTCATATGAAGGTGCAGCAAAACCACGTTGAATAAAGCTACGCATAAACCCTTCTTTACCTGCTTCCATAGGAGAATCTTTAAAGCTAGGGTCCATTGCAGCATCACCGTAGTCTTCACGCCTTAATCCCATAGCCCTTTGAGCATCTACTATCTGAAAGTAAGGAGTAAAGTAAGTGGCTGCGTATTGACCTAGAGCACCGCCAATTCTTTTAGCACGTTTTTGCTCATCAATTTCATCTGATGTGTCAGCTACAATGTCTACCATTTCCTCAAGGAATACGTTGCCCATACCTGTACGTGCAGTAGTACCCACCCATACTTCAGCAAGGTGTTTCATATCCATACCATACCACGTGTCTACAGTATCCTCTTCACCTTCAATGCCATACTGTTTTAAACCCCCACGTCTAGCAAACTCTGCAATCCATCCCATCTGTCTTAACGGAAATGTTGCGGTTGTGTTTACTTGTTTGTCTTCGTATACTATATCTTCATACTTCTCAGGTGCATCATCACTTGTTCGGTACTGATAAAAAGCAGAGATAGCACCAAGACCAACTAAGTTTCTTGTGATGTCCTGTCTGTCTCGTACTGTAAGACCTGCCTGACGTGACTCTTTACTTATTGCCTTACGCATTGCTACAAGTCCTATACCTGCTGAGTTCTGTGCCATGTAATCAAATGCGTTAAACATAAATCTGGGGAACGGAACAACAGCAGTCAGACCAGACTTTGTAATAAAATTACTTATGTTTTTAAACACAAAGAAGTCTGGCTGTTTTGCGTAGGTAACATCAAGTGCTTTGTCTGTAGCTTCTTCTATAATGTCTACAAAAGACCTACCCTTTGCACCACGTAAATCCTCTGCATCATTTAATACGTCTTGTATTCTGCCTTGCTTCAATACATCCTTTAGGTCTATGCCCCACTCTGCAGCAGTAATACGTTCTAGCTCACCCATAAACGTAGCCCTACGTGTGATGTGTTCTTGCCATCTGTTAGGGGTATTAAGAAAACCAACAAAGTCTTCTACTCTACTGGCTGCAGCATCAAAGCCTTTACCTACTTTAGTGACCGCCTGTCCACGTCCTGTGACTTCTTGAAGTTCGTTTATATTACTTAACATCTTAGTTAACTGATCAGCTAACTCAGGACGATCTAATATGTATTGGGTAAACTCTTCTGCTTCACCTTGTTTTGCAAACAGGTAAGACATATTTTTAAACGAGTTTTTATATGTGCCATCACGCACAAGTGGGTTCAAGTTTTTAGTAAACTTAGTAATTGCCTGTCCTTTTGTATCACCCTCTCTGATAGCACGAGAGTAGGTCAACAGTGACGTATCCATTATGTTAGCCATAGACTCCATAGGAGAGCGTACTAGCACGGACTGTGCGTTTCTCATGGCTGTAGCAAAGGAAGAAACTAGTAAGCCCCTACGGATGTTCTCACCACGCAGTACTGTGTTAGACCAGAACTTACTTAGAGCACCCTCTGTAGCCTTACGTGCTCTCTCAGCTTGTATCTCCTGCACACTTTTAGGTTTGACACGTGCCATCTGTGACAGACGGTTCATTATTCTACCTGCCTGTGACCCTGAACTTACAACACCTAAAGTGTACTCTTCATAAGACATGCCGTGTTTATTTAGTATGTCAAATAACGCAGAGCTTTCAAAGAAAGTATCACCATCTACTGCTTTAAGCATTCCTTCGCCATAAGCTTTGTTTACATCTGTTGGTTTCATTACGGTAAGATCAAACAACTGATCTATTAAAGGTTCGGTACTTACCGTTCTACGATTCTTTCCCTTACCAACTTTCTTTGTTGGAAATGCTTCAGGAAACTTCTCTCTCAGGTCAACTACTACACCAACAAGAGCATCCATTTTTTCTGGATTTAGATAAGGTATAGCAAGTTCGTGATCACCTACCGACATGTCATCTAAAGGTGTGGCAGCAGTCTTACCCTCTGTTCCCTGATAGACATCATCATGGTAGTAATCGGTTATCTTAGTTTTGCCTTGCTCTCTTACCTTAGCTGTATCAATGTCTAAGTTACCATCTTTCTGTTGTTTAGATATATCTACTTTGTTTCTTTCTTGAAACTCAAGTATCAATTGTGTACGAAGTTCTTTATTCTCTGCTGCTTTAAGTGCGTTACGTGCCTTTATACCATCTGCAATTTCATTCTCTAACCTCATTGCATTTTGAATGTCGTTGTAAGCACTCTTACCACCAGATATAGATTTCCAAGTTTTGTTTACACCTTTTAGTGCTTTTGATCCTACTGTTAACCCTGGTATTGCTTCTAAAACACCTATCGTAGCATCAAAAGCTGCTGCACCAAGCTCACCATTACGGATGTGTTCTGCACTATCAGCGAATGCGATAGGTACATTCAATGCTGCTGTTGCAGGATTAAGAAACTCATCGGCTGTTACTATGGCATTTGTTTCTGATATACTTAAACCTTGTTTTAACAATTCTCTAGTAATTTTTCTACTAATTGCATTTTCACTATTTAATCTAGCAAGTATATTTGCTTTTTTATTCTGCATAGACTGCCTTATTTGCTCCCTGTACTCAGCAGCAGTCAGGTCAGAGGGTAACATACTAGGATTTCTTTCCATAAAATCTGCAGTTTTAATATATAGTTCATATTTATCTGGATTAGATTTTACTTCATCGTCAAATGAAATACCGTTTTCATCTGCCCTAGACTGTATGTATGCCTTTTGTTTTTCAAACTTTTCTTTTTGTGCTTTGTCATTATACTCGTACCACGAAGGATCATCGTCAAGCCAACTATACCGAGACTCTACTTCAGCCTCAATCATCCTGTCAATTTCACCCTCATAATCAAAGTCATCGCCTTCTTCTTCTTCAGCTTCAGGTGGTGGTGTTACTTTTATATCTATCTCTTCATCATCGTCATCTGGTGAAGCTAGGGGAACGGTATTGACTTGAGGTATAGGAAAATCTACATCGTCAAACATAGGCGTTTCTTGTGATACAGCCACGTCTTTTTTTATGGATGGTTCTACGCCTTCCATTTCTTCATCTAAAAAATTAAATGTAGCAGTATCCTGTGGTTCAGCTACAGGTTTACTCTGCTTCTGTTCTTCTTCATCCTCATCTAAGAATGGAAACAAACCATCAGCCATTTACATTTCCTGCGTTAACAAACATATTATGAGCAGTTGATAGGTTTAGTCCAGTGTATACTCTTACACTAGTATTACCCGATGCGTCTTGTACAAATATAATATCTCCGTAGTTATACTTGTATGCTTCCTTTTGTAAATCTGCTATAGGTATAGGAGTAGCCATAGTATTTTTTACTTTGCCTATTACCTTACCGTCTTTATCTTTCTTGGCATCTGGTGAAGTTGCAAAATCTACCTCTTGAAGTGCATATGATTGGAGTTTTTTTACAGCACCCATAACATCGTTTTTAAGTTTTTCTTGTAGGTTTAAACTCTTTACTTCTCCTGTAACTTTTCCTTTATCATCATATATTTGGTTAAATGTTTGCATTTCTTGTGCAGCCATAAGTATAGATATATTTCTTTGCGCCTTAGAACCTTTGATTAGTTTAAAGATTCCATCTTCCATGACGCCTTCCATGTCAACTGTGTTGGCTGCGTTATTTAATGCTTGGTTGTAGAACTTAGTTATAGCAGTATCAAACTTAGTATCTTTTTCATTGTTTCTTGCTGCATTTTCTTCAAGTTGTTCATTTATAAGATTTTTAAAATGATCTGCTGCCGATCTATATTTAGATTTTTTTGTTGGGTCAGTTTCATTATAGTGTTTTTGTTCATAGGCTTCATAAGCTTTTTGTATTGTATCATATGTATCTTCACCTTCATCATACATAGCACTAATAGCTTCAAGGTCTGCTTGTAATGTAGGCATACTTTCAATTATCTCACCAGTAAGCTGTGAGCTTGTAGAGTCAGCAGTTAAGGAATCTGTTGGTTCAGCAATTGCTACACTTGTTTCCCCCATTAATGTTTGTATATCTATACCCTTTTGACGTGCTGTTGTGGCTAAACCTGAGTGGTAGTTAACTGAATCTACACCACCCGATAGAATAGAAGTAGCTTGTGGATCAGTATAGCCTAAAGATTTTAAAAACGATGCATATTCTTCAGCTTGTTTTTTTGCACTTGCTGCTTGTCTGGAAGCTTCTCTGTCTGCTTGCATCTTTTGTTTTTTTTCAAACGTAGATAATTCACGTTCTGATGCACGTTCCATACGTTCATCATACATTCTTTCTTTCTCACGTGTTTCAATCACCTCAGTAAGCTGCTCTGCTGCACCTCCTAAGAAGGACATAAAATTAAAAGCCATTGCTTATCTCCTTGCCATTAAACCTGTAGGTGCTTCTTCTACGGGTTCTTGTTCTTGTGACGGTTCAGCTTCTGTTGGACTGTCTTCAACAGTCTCACCTGCCTTCTCCATCTTTTGTTTTACCTTTTGCATTGCAAGAGCAATGTGGGAATCTTTAATCTTGTCAGGATCAACATCTTCTTTTTCAAGACCTGTGTTGTACTCAACCCCTTCTTTGTCACCTACATATGAAAGCATTTCAACTATCACAGGTGTTACCAATACACCTACATCAATAGTGTGTTTACCCTGCATTACTGCGCCCAACTGCAATGCGTTTGCAAGTGTAGTTAATGGCACACCTAATTCCATAACGTCTGTTATATCTTCTTTAAAGTTTGGACTCATAATACGTTCAGCATAAAAGTTCATTGCCTCATCTACTGTTGCGTACTGAGGTGGGTGTTGCCAAGGTGTACTACCAAGCTCTTGCGTTAATCCTTGCCCAGGTATTGGGGCATTAAACATTGACTCTTCAAAAACTGACATTTTTAAGCTTCTTTCTCTCTGTAATAATCTGGTTCATAGCATCAAGCACATTATCATAAGGTTCACTGCCTTTGGTTTCTTCACTTGATTGTTGCATATTACGTTGCAATAGCCCTGTCTTTTTTACAGGCTCTACTTTTTTAGTATTCTTTTTACGTACATCAGAAAGTGCTTTACTGTACATATTTTTTGCAGGATTAGTAATCATATCTACCTCTTATTTAGAAAAATAAACCACCTAGAACGGAGTCTTTACCCGCAGTAAGTAAACTTATAATTGCGGAACCTATAGCTCCTGAAGCTTTGGCGTCATTTGCATATTTAGTAGCAGCGGCACTGCCTTCTTGTCTTAGTGTTTCCAATGCTAATGCGTTTAATCTTTGTGCTTCAGACTCGTAGCTGCTCACCGCCCATGACATTTGATCGTTGTACATATTCCACATATTATTATATGCAGTATTAGAAATGTCCAGTGTATTCATAGCATTCAATTCGTTGGCACGGTTAATTGCAGCAGTGTCTTGTGTTGCAATCTCTCTACGCCACGTAGCATTTGATTGATCAACTACCAACTGGTTCTTTGCGTTGAACTGTTCACGGTTGTTTTTCATATTCGCATTAAACTGATCTGCTGCATTTACTTGACCTGCATTAAATCGTTCTTGTGCGTTAGTCTGTTCAGCATTAAACATATTAACTGTAGAGTTCAAGTTATCATAAAACTGATTAGCTTGGTTAGTTGACTGGGCATTAAATTGCTGTGCAGCATTTGTTGCAGCTTGATCACTTAGAATAGACTGAATGTTTTGCTGCGTTTTAAATATAGAAGTTTGCTGCCTATTAGATAAGTTAGCCATATCCATCTGCAAAAAGTTCTGTGCGTTTTGTACTTGTGACTGCTGACGATTGTTTAGATTAGATAGGTCTAAGTTCGCAAGTGCAGATGCTTCAGCAATAACCATAGCTTGACGATTGCCTAAGTTAGTTAGTTCCATAGTATTAACAATGCGGGAGTTTTCTAAAGCAATTGTTTGTTCTGCAGTAAAGTTCATATTTGCAATGTCAGAAATTTTACTTGCGTTAGCCACACGAGCTTGAAACTCTTGATCAAACTCTTGCCCTAGAAACTGTGCACGTTGTTGTGCTGCAAGCATAGCACGTTGTTGACGATTTGACAAGTTCTGTTGTTCAAATTGTGAAAAGATAGATGCGTCAGCTTGTGCAATAGGTAAGGCTGATTCCATAGCTGCTTGCACAACTGCTTGCCCTGCCATTGAGGATGCACCAAGACCCCGTGCAGACATGGTTTGCATTGCTGTACGCATTGCCCCTGCTGCCCATGCAGGTGTTTCACCACCTTCAAAGTCTGCCATCAACTGATCTAGTTGACCTGCAACTGTAGCTTTCTGTGATGGCTGTGCAGTTGCAGCCTGTACCTCTTCCATAAACTTAGATGCAGTTTGTGCATTAGCAGCACCACTCACAAGTTCACCTGCTTCAATCTTACGTTGGACAGGGTTATCCATTAAGATACCAGTACCCTGTGCAGCATCAAGATCACGTATCATACTACGTGTAGTTTCTTGTGCAGTTACTTTAGCACGAGGATCGTCTGGGTCTGTCTGTGCCGCTTCAAGTGCAGCAGTCTGAGACATTACTTTATCTTGTGATAGGTCAGCTTCATATGTAGCTGTCTCAGGTTGGGTTACTGCAGCAGCAGTTGCTGTACCTGCGAGTGTTACACTGTCCACCCCGCCAGAGCCTGTTACTTGACCACTTCCTGCGCCAATAAGTTCTTCTTGCATAGGTGCGCCAATAAGTGTAGCATTTACTCCTGCACCTTCAGGTAAGGTAGGATCAGTAGCACGATCTTTAAACTCATCCTCAATAGTTTTTTGTGTAGATTGATACAAAGGACCAAGCTGTTCTAAACGTGATAAGGTTTCGGATAGTTCTACGCCTTTAGCTTCTACAAGTTCCTTTAAATAAGGATCGTCTGGATTAGCATCAGCTTGAGCTTGTAGACGTTGTAGTTCTAAGTTTTGTTGAGTATAATTATTTTGAGCAGTAGTGTATTCCTGTTCAATATTTTCAAGATCACCAGTTACGCCACCACTAGTTTGTTCTGTTAAATAACTACGGTATGCATTTTGTTGCGCTAGTTTTTGAGTATACTCAGGGCTATTTTTAAATTTATTTATTTGTTCCGCAACGAGAGTACGAATAGCGTCAGGTTCAGTATCAAATTTACCAATAGGTCCAACTTCCATAGTTGTACCGTCTTTATATGTAATTTTATACTGCCTATTTCCTAAACTTTCTGATGTAAAATCTGCGGGGTCTTCAGGAAGCTTACCGCTTTTAAACATTTCAGTTAAGCCTTTTTTAGCCCAACTAGGTTGATCAGTTGTATAGCTAGTTATGAACTCATCTGGTAGTGCTTCAGGCATACCTTTTGATGGATCATAGCCACCTAAGTCTGGACCTTCTTCTACAGGAGGCTGTGGCTGTAGTTCTGGTGGGGTAATAGGCATAGGTCTGCTGTCTATAGGGTCTTTAGGTGTGGGCATTGGTAATACAGGACCACCAGTAATAGGTGGTTCACCTGTGATAGGATCAATTGGCATTGGCCTTGCGGGGCCACCAATAAAAGGTGGTTCACCTGTGATAGGATCAATTACTTTAGGTATTGTAGGTTGTGGCTGTGTTTGTACAGGTTGTGTAGGAATAGGATCACTAGGTTCCAGTACAGTAGGTATAGTAGTCATACCTGCCGCAGTATTAGGTGCACTAAAGCCGCCTACTTGATAGTTACGTACTGCACCACCTTTAGCCATTCTCATAGCTGCCTGTTTAAACTGATCCATCTGTGTGCGTTTGTCAGGGTTCTGATCAAGGTACTGTTGAAAGCCTGTCATCTCACCGTCATAGCCAAGTGTCTTTGCAATACGTGACATTGCATCGGGTTTGAATCCACCAAACGTAGGATTATTAATGTTCATGTTTTTATTTTGCATTCCTATTATCCTTATGGTTTCGTGGGCCAATCGGCATCAGCTAAGTGAGGCCAGTTGACATGAGTTGGGATGTCACGTAAAGCTTGACGATACGTAGTTATATCATCTGCCATAGTTACATCTGACAGTGCATGATAATCTGTAGCAGCTAGACGTATATTACGTTCATTGCGGTTCTTCTCTGCCCATGCTGCATCATTAGCTGTAATCTCTTCAGTAGTCATAGCTACTGCATTGATTGCAATGATCCAACGTCCAGTGTAGATAGCATTACCATCTTCGTCTGTTCCACTAGTTTCACGACTAGGCTGCTTATCAATTACAATCTTGTGTGTTGTAAGATCGTAGTCGGGATAGGCTACTTTGTGCACTTTCTGTACACCGTAACGTGCTAGTGTGTTATCACTAATGTTACGTGGAAAGCTGATGTTCTTGTGATCCTTTCGGAACTCTCCCATAGAGTAGGGATATTGGCCTGTTGCCGTGTTTACATACATTGTATATTCCTTTCTGTATGTCTTATGATAATACCATAGTAGAGGCTACGTATGATGATGCCGTACCATTACCTGTCATTGTCCACTGTGCAGGGGTAAAACTTGTCTGCGCTATAATAGCCTTGCAGCCTAAACCTGCTGTACAATCTTCAGAGTCATTTTCTGCATCTGTGATAAACTGATCAAGATCGCCACCAGATGTGTATTCTTGAGAAGCAGACTCACCAGAAATATGACCTGTACTTGCAGCACATATTACCATATTACCGACTATTAAACCTGTAGCACCTGTAAACACTGGGTCATCAGAGTTTGTACCTAAGTCTGTGGAGATAAGGGTGAGTGTACTAGCACTTCTAAACACCATTACCTGAAGTATAACAGAACTTGATGCTGTTGGAAAGGCATCAGATACGACACTAGTCTCTGTACCATCTGCAGTTTTGTAGTGTATCTTATGATTTACGTCATATGTGTCATTACCATAACCTGTAGTCAACGAAGCAAAGCCACTATCTGTCAGTGTCATACTACTTGTTTGATCACCATTATCTTCACCTACAGTATGGTGTACAATTATAATGTCTCCTGATTGAACATCAATAGAAGATATATCTACTGTGACTGAAACACCGTTATTGTTACCTGCCTGTGCTGAACCTACAAATGTTACTATATTAAACGCAGGGTTAGCTGCTGCAAAGGCTATAGTGTTAAAGATACTCACGATAAGTCTCCTGCAATCTTAGCACCGTAGTATGTAGTACCGCCATCTACTGTAAATACTGAATGTAAATCTGTAGCGTTAGCATCGGGTGCGGCAGGAGCAGCACCTAAGTCCCACTTAATAGAGTCAGGCCATGTGATACTTGCATCTGATCCAATAGAGTATTGATATATGTTATCACCTTGCGAACCTATCAAATACATCTTAGTACCTTCTCGTCCCAGTGTTATACCAGTCATAGTTGAGTCTTCTGTAGTTACACTAAAAGATATATTAGCATAAGAAGCTGTGCTTAAATCAAAACCAGTTGTTAAGTTGTATTGATACACATTATCGTCAGTAGAAACAACATACAGCTTTGTACCATCATCATTAAATACAATTCCATCTGGATTTATTGTTTGTGCTCCTACACTTAGAGTAACTGAATTATATGTTGCACTACTTACAACCCAATTAGTTGCTAAATCGTACTCAACTACAATGTCAAATTGAATACCAGATGTGTACATTTTGCTACCGTCATTGTTAAAGGTCAAACCCTTTAGGGCATTGTCCTCGTTAGATGTATTAAAAGAAACACTATCATATGAAGCAGTGCTTAAATCCCATGCGGTACTTAATGAATACTGAAACACAGCATCTTCTGCTGAAGTAGTAAAAAACATTTTAGTACCATCAGGCTTAAAAAATATATCTTCTGGATAAGTAGTTTCAGTTGAAACACTAAACTCTACAGAGTTATAAGATGCAGTACTTATATCATATGCCGTAGATAAATCGTATTGAAATACTTTATCTGAAGTTCTACCTATAGCAAAGAATCGTGTACCGTCTGGTTTCATAGCCACACCTGTTGGTGCACCTAACTGACTAGAAACACTAAAACTCTTATCGTCATAACTTGCTTTTGCTAAGTCATAACTAGTAGCTACACCACCTGTAACCTCTATCTGTGCAGCATATGCTTTACCTGATGCAGGTGGGTTGCTTAGTTCTATCTTAATCTCTTCTGTAAGTGCGTGGCTAAAGTAATTGCCTGTGGATAAGTCTAGGGTTTGAGTAGTTAGGGTTGAGGTTATCTGTGTTACAACATCTTGACTGTAATCAACTAAATACACTTTTGTATTATCAGGTTTGATGTGTATACCACCAATACTTTGATTAAACGGATAACTACTAGATGTTACGGTAGCAGTAGATAAGTCGTAAGCAGTAGTTAGTTGATACTGTAGTATTGCTCTTGCACCGTCACCAATAACGTATAAAAAAGTTCCGTCTTGATTGAAAGCAACACCCCCTGGGTTATCTTCACCATCTGATGTTGTAACTAGGGATTTGCTATCGTAGCTTGCGGTAGATATATCCCAAGCAGTACTTAGTGTGTATGAGAAAACAGAATTTGTAGCTGCGTCTGCTGTAAATACCCTCAGCCCATCTGACTTAAAGTATAAACCTCTAGGCTCTGTACCTTGCGCTGAAACGCTTTTTTGTTGTGAATAACTCGCCGTTGATACATCCCAAGCTGTACCTAGAGTATACTGAGATATAGCATCACTGCTTTGACCAATAATGTACATACTTGTGCCATCAGACTTAAAGAATATATCAAAGGGTATCGTTTCTTGGGCAGAAATACTTTTACTTACACTGTCATAGCTTGCTGTAGTAACATCCCACGCAGTAGATAAAGAATACTGAAATACGGTATCATTTTGGCTCCCAACAACATACATCTTCGTGCCATCAGGTTTAATGTAAACACCAGTAGGAGTAGTATCTTGAGATGAAACTGAAAAGTCTCCGTAAGATTCCCACAAATTAGGGTTATTACTAGCCACACTCCCAGCAGTCTTAGTACCAGCACTCTGCAAGTACCTGCCAGCTTGTAATCCATTCTTTATTTTAAATGCTTGATTGTTAGCCATTCCTTCACCTTCCAGATTAGCTTAAATTATACGCAGACAGTACACCTTTGTAGGTAGTACCACTGTCATCAGTTGTAATTGTATACAGGTCTTTCTCACCATCAGAGGGAGACACAGGTGCTGTACCATCAGGCCACTCTATTGATGTAGGCCAAGTTATGGTAAAATCTATCCTAGTTGAGTATTGGTAGATGGAGTCTGTAGTAGTACCAATAATATACATTTTAGTGCCATTATTGTTAAATACCAAGCTCCTTGGGTTACTGTCTTGTGTGTTCACATTAAAGCTAACACTATCATAAGAAGCAGTACTAATATCGTAAGCTGTAGACAGAGAGTATTGAAACACTGTATCAGAACTTGACCCTACTATGTACATCTTAGTACCGTCACTATTAAAAGCCATGTCCATAGGACTAGTCTCTTCAGAAGCAATACTAAAGCTAACATTATCGTACGAAGCCGTACTTAAATTAAAATCTGCGGTTAAGGTATATTGGTGTATCTGATCGCTACTTTGTCCAATCATATACATTTTACTACCCGTATTGTTAAAAATAATTCCAGTAGGAATAGTATCTTGAGAATTTACATTAAGACTGACACTATCATAAGATGCAGTACTAAGATCAAAACCTGGAGACAATGTATATTGAAACACACTGTCACTAACATTTCCTGTTATGTACATTTTAGTGCCATCGTTATTGAAAGCTAATCCATAAGGATCGGTTTCCTGTGAAGCAACACTAAAGCTAACACTGTCATATGAAGCAGTACTAAGGTCAAAAGCAGTTGATAGGGTATACTGATTAATATCATCTCCAACAACCCCCATCACATACAACTTAGTACCATCGTTGTTGAATCTTATTTTATAAGGAACAGTTTCTTCACTAGCTACACTAAAACTAACACTATCATAACTAGCACCAGCAAGGTTATACCCTATAGCACCACCAGTAACCTCTAGCTGAAACGACTGCACATTCCCTGCATTACTAAGTGGGAACTGTGTATTTTCCGTTAGTGTGTGGTTGAAGTAGTTGCCTGTGGATAGGTCTAGGGTTTGTGTTAGGAGTGCTGTGGAGTATTGGTAGATGGTGTCGTTACTTGCTACAACGTAAAACTTTGAACCATCAGAATTAAACCTAGTGCCAAATGGGTCCGTCATAACAGTGGTGTGATCTAAACTTACACTATCATAAGATGCAGTAGATAAATCCCAAGCCGTAGTTAGAGAATACTGGAAAGTTGCATCACTGGTGTTGCCAGTGACAAACATTTTTGTGCCATCACTGTTAAACAACAGTCCGTATGGGTTAGTCTCTTGTGAAGAAAAACTAAAACTTACACTATCGTAGGAAGCTGTAGACATATCCCATTCTGTAGATAAAGAGTACTGAAATACAGCATCGTTTATAGCACCCATAATATAAAACTTTGTGCCATCAGGTTTAAAGTAAATAGAAGTTGCAACTGTATCCTGGGATGCAAAGCTAAAAGAAACACTATCATAAGATGCTGTGCTAATATCATAAGCTGTTGTCAATCCGTATTGGAATACTGCATCACCATCCCAACCAATAACGTATAGTTTTGTTCCGTCTGACTTAAAAAAAGCCTCTATTGGGTTTGTCTCTTGTGCAGCAACACTAAAACTAACACTATCATAAGATGCAGTGCTAATATCATATGATGTAGACAAGCTGTATTGAAAGATAGATTGATTAGTTCTACCTACAACATATAGCTTTGTACCTGTTGCATTAAAAATAAAACCATTAGCATTAGTATCCTGACTAGCCACACTGAAACTTTTATTATCATAACTAGCAACACTAAGGTTATACCCCTCACTCCCAGACGTAAGTGTACCCACAGTAGTTTTAACACTACCGCCTACCTCTACAGCATCTTTTACAATGAAGTCTTTATCGTTAGCCATTATAATGCTCCATCCACTGCTTGTGCTGCTTGATAAGATGTACCACCGTCACGAGTACTGAATGCTATTACATCTGTTTCACCTATAGCGGGTGACGTAGGTGCTGTACCCTCTTCAAACTCTACAGTGCTGGGATAGGTTATGGTTGCATTTGTAGATGAACCAACAGTGTATTCACTTACATCGTTGCCCTCTTCACCAAAGACAAACATTTTACTTCCATTAGTCTTAAAGGAGAGAGCCTTTGGATATATTTCCTGAGAAGATATGTCAAAGTCTTGAAGGAAAGAAGCTGTAGAAACATTCCACGCAGTGCTTAAAACATATTCATATGCCTTGTTATTTTGATCCCCAAGATGAAACATTTTAATTCCGTCTTCTTTAAAGAATATACCGCTAACATCAATGTCTTGAGAGCTAAAACCAAAGGTCTGAACGTATGATGCGCTAGAAATGTCCCACGCAGTGCTTAATGTATACTCATTTACATCGTCACCATCAGTACCTGTAACATACATCTTTAGTCCATCAGACCTGAAGAATAAACCACTGGGGTTTAAGTCTTGACTACTCACAGAAAAGTTTTGGTTATATGTTGCAGTAGACACATCCCAAGCTGTACTTAAGTTATACTCATTTACATCATCGCCGTTTTTACCGCAAAGATACATCTTAGTGCCATCTGTTTTAAAAAACAAACCTGAAACGGCTGTTTCTTGACTACTTATATCTTTGCTGTTGGTACTGTATACAGAGGTG
>Ga0070750_10000830_pt1 | contig 17228 bp, 15 predicted proteins | sample VirMetDEL_Nov_24_FD_77013 | JGI IMG/M metagenome (GOLD analysis project Ga0070750, IMG submission 77013) | Aqueous microbial communities from the Delaware River and Bay under freshwater to marine salinity gradient to study organic matter... | ecosystem: Environmental > Aquatic > Marine >...
ATAATGATATGATTAGATTAAACACCAAGATTCAAATGATACTTCAAGAGAAAGATCAGCAAAAAAGACCTCGAAAAGGAGCTTGATTACTCTATAAAGTAAGTAAATACGTATGTGAAGGCATTACTTACGGTACTTTTAATTGCTACCTCCGCAGCTGATGAGCTCAAATTTAAATTTAAGTCACCCACCTTTAATGGTATAGGTTATAGCGCACATTTAATTAATTTGGAGAACATGAAGTATTCTCGTATAAAATCTATTCGAGATGAAATTAGAGCTTTGGAATTACAATTGCAAATTTTAGATGATAGAAAGCCTATTAATGCTTTCCTATCTAATCTACAGACTCGTATCTATTCTGAATTGTCTAAACAAGTAACAGAGCAGCTATTTGCAGAAACAGGTGCTGATAACGGTACATTTACATTAGATGGTAATACTGTTGTTTGGGGTAAATTAGGTGACACAATTACATTAACTGTCTATGATGTTGATGGTAAAGTAACGACTATTACAATTCCTGTCGGCTCGCTCTCACTTCCAGAAACCCCTGATAATGAAAACACTGATAACAGTTCTGGGTCTTAGTTTATTATCTAGCTGTTCAGTGTTTACATCAGGACCTAATAAGCCTGAGTATACAGAACCTAAAACATCTAAAACACCGTTAAAGAAGCAATTAAATAACTTACCTAAAATTGATGGTGAGTTAATTTATATTGGTGTAAATAGTTTTAAAGACTTAACAGGTAAAAGAAAAAGTTCTGATACAGTTGCGAGTTTCTCATCTGTTGTAACGCAAGGAGGTGAAGCTTGGTTAATGGAATCATTAATGGAGTCCGGTTGGTTCAAAGTTTTAGAAAGGGCTGAGCAAGAGTCAGTTCTCAGAGAACGAGCCCTTGTAACACAAAGCCGCAATTCTTTTGATGAAGATCCTGTACCGCTTGACCCTCTCAAGTTTGCTGGAGTATTAGCATTCGGTGGTATTTTAGATTATGAGAGTAATACTATTTCAGGCGGTGTAGGAGCAAGTTACTTAGGTATAGGTGGGTCAGAAGAATATCGTCAAGATACTGTTACTATATCTCTACGTATAGTTAGCACATCAACCGGTGAAGTTTTATTAGCAACCACAGCTAATAAATCTATTATATCAACTTCAATATCTAGTACAATGTTTAAATTTGTTGATGTAGATACTATACCAACAGAAGCAGAAATTGGAATAGCTAAAAATGAGCTTGTGTCTAAAGCTGTTAGGGCAGCTATTGATAAAGCATTAATAGACCTTATTTATAAAGGTGAGGAAAAAGGCTACTGGAAATTTAAGAAATAGTATATTTTTACTTAAATATACATATGAAGAAAGTTCTTTTATCTCTAGTTGTAACATTACTTACAGCAAGTGCCAACAATGAAATCTATTTAGATCAATCTGGTGGTTCTAGTACATTTACAATCAAGCAAGATGGTACATCAAATAACCTTGGTGCAAGTGCTAAACGGTCAAAGTTAACAGGAAATGCTAAGACATTTACATCTATTACTACCGGTACTGGTAACGAATTATACGTAGATGAGACAGGTAACAGCACCACTACAGAGATTGTTATTACTGGTAATGCTAACAAGGTTGATAAAAAAGTAGAAGGAGACTCAAATAATACAACTCTTGAAATTAACGGTAATTCAAACAATGTAAAAGTTAAAGCTTCGGTAGCTGAAGATGTTGCTAATACAGTAACTAATTCTACTACTGATATTACAGTAGATGGTAATACTAACGATTTAACGTTTAGTATGGTTGATACGGATTCTGTTTTTAATCTCTGGAACCTTGTAGGAGATTTAAACGTAGTTAATTCTTACCAGCAGGGTCAAACTGGTGGTATTGGGCATAGTCAGAGAGTTGATATCTTCGGAAGTTCAAACAAACTTAATATTTTTCAGTTAGGTGCTGAGACTAGCTCAATTGACCTTTTTGTTATTGGTAGTGATAATAATTATACTATTACTCAAACAGATGGCACTTCGGCTACATATACTAACCCATCTGCTATTACTGGTCAGTAATTTATATGGCGCAGGTAAAATAGTTGAACAAACGCAGCCCGCGCAAATTACTCGCGGTTCGGAAAAGATTTTGACCGGGGTTGGTGCTCCGGTCAAAATGTATGACGAGCTTGAGACTTTAAATGGTACGTTAAAAATAGTATTTGAAGATAATACTAAAGTATCGCTGTCTAAATATTCTAAGTTAGTTATAGATGAATATGTATATGATCGTAATAAAAAGTCAGGTAAATTATCTATTAAAGGCCGGTTAGGGACACTAAGATATTCATCTGGGTTAATTGCCAAAAATAGTAGAAAGAATGTAAAAATAAAATCCCCTACTGCTAGCGTATCTGTTAGGGGTACAGATTTTACAATGACTGTCGAACCAACTGGAAAGACTACGTTTCAATTATTACCGTCAATAGATGCTTCTGGCAATTCTTATACTGGGTCGATTGCAGTATCCAACTCTAGCGGTGTAGTTGTTTTAAACCAGGCATTTGAAGTGACTCGAGTTGAAAATCTCACCAAACCACCTTCAGCACCAAAACAAGAAGCGAGACAAGCTCCTGAAGATAAACCTAAAAAGCAGGAGGATAACGCTAGAGAAAATGTAAATAATAATGATACGAAGAATAAAGATGATAATAAAAAGACTGATACATCTACAGCATCTAAAGTAGTACCTACTACACCAGCTATATTCCTCGCTAATCCTTTTGATATGAATAAAGTTTTGTTTAATAAAACTACCGAGCAAGGTAATGTTACTTCCCTCAATATCGACGCAAATGCTGATGCAACAATTAATTATTTAAATAACGGTATATTCCAATCCTTTTTCCTTAATAACGGTAATGGTGTAATCTTTAATATAGAGCAATGAGATTTAATAAGAAAAATTATTTTATATGTTTGCTAGTTACAATAATACTAACAACCATACGAATAACTGACCCCTTCTTTATAGAGATTGCAAGATTAAAATCTTTTGATTACTATCAAAGAGATCAGGAAAAGATTGAAGCAACAGAGATTGCAATAGTCGAGATAGATGAAAATAGTTTAGATATTAATGGTCAATGGCCATGGCCTCGTAATATAATTGCCGATGGTATAGTTAAAGCGTATGAAAGCGGAGCTGCATTAGTCATATTACCTATACTGTACGCTGAAGAAGATAGAATGGGGCAAGATGATTACCTTGTTGACATAATGAGCCAGGTACCGGTCTTACTTGGACAGTCAGCATCTGTAAGAGGTAAAGGGGAGCCGGTACCTCGAGGGCTAGCTATTATTGGAGAAGATCCAAAAGACTTTATATTTGATTATCCTAAGGCGATAGGACCGGTACAAAGTCTAGGTGAAGTGGCTGCTGGTGTTGGTATGATGACTACGACGCCAGAATTGGATGGTGTAGTTCGTAGAATGCCATTACTTGTACAGGTTGAGGATGAATATTATAGCACACTAGCCTTAGAAGCGTTACGTTTGTTTGGAGGTAAAGATTCTTATCAAGTTAAAGCTGATCAGGTAGGTGTTGAGTCTGTTCGCGTGTATGGCTTTGATCCTATTGAGACAGATGCAAACTCTAGAATTTGGTTAAACTATAAATATAAATTTCCAACAGTTTCGTTTAGTAGTGATGATTGGAGTGTCGTTGAGAATAAAATTGTTATAATATCTCCAACTGCAGAAGGATTATCTAATATGGTAGCAACCAACATAGGGACTAACTACTCCCATATGGTACACGCTACAAATCTTCAAATGTTAATTGATGAGAACCGTTTAGAGAGAAAGGAAGAATTTAATATGCATGAATTAATAATTACAGCTGGTATATGTTCTATTATAATAATTGGCGCGTTATGGCTACCCTACTTGGCTAGTTTAATAGTTTGTATATTAAGTATTAGTATTTTACCTTGGGTTGGTACTCTATTATTTGAACAAGGTAAGTTATATGATTTCACATGGCCTATAGCTACTATTTTTATTACCTGGTCTGCTGCTACCTTTATAAGATTTGTTCAGGAAAATAAAACAAAGAAACTTATTAAGAATCAGTTTGAGCATTACCTCGCACCAGCTGTAGTTAAATTACTACAGAAGAATCCTAATCAATTACAGTTAGGTGGTAATACAAGAGAGTTAACTATTTTATTTAGTGACTTGAGAGACTTTACAAAATTGAGTGAAAAATTTAAATCTAACCCTCAAGAATTAACCGATCTTATTAACAAATATCTTACTCCTATGACCGGATGTGTAATTGACAACAACGGTACTGTTGATAAATTTATCGGTGATGCACTTATGGCATTCTGGAATGCGCCAGTGTCGGATGGTGATCATAGGTATCATTCTGTAAAATGTGCTTTAGAAATGTTTGAACTACTTAAAGAATTAAACAAAGAGCTTAAGGATAAAGAAATAGAACTTAAAATGGGTATAGGTGTTAATACTGGTGATGTTGTGGTTGGTAATATGGGATCCAACCAACGGTTCGATTACACTTGTTTAGGGGATGCTGTTAACTTAGCTGCTAGATTAGAAAGTCAAACTAAAAGTTATAACGTTGGGTTGTTAGTAGGTAATGAAACCCGACAGGCTTTGAAGGATAGATTTTCTTTCTGCGAGTTGGATATGATAGCTGTAAAGGGTAAAACCGAAGGAGTACGAATTCACACTATTGTTTCTAAAAATAACTCGCTGCCCAACCATGAAGTATTTTTAGATGATTATAGGTCTAAAAAATGGGATAGTGCTCTCAAACATGCAAAGTTTTGTAAAAAGGCTATACCAGAGTTATCTGGCTATTATGATATGATGATTGAACGTATCAATTATTTGCAAGAACATGAACCAGGAGAAAACTGGGATACAGTATTTAGAGCTACTTCGAAATAAGAGCTGCTATAGCCATAGGCGCTAGTATTAATAACGCCATACCAACTAACCATACAGTTGTATATAGGCCAGCTCTAAGCAATGGCTTTTCTACAGCTGGGAAAAAATCATTGTCAGATGTATTGGTTAAGATAGATGTAGGTTTATCTTTCACTTATAATATATTTATACTATAAGGCTAATTTGGAGCTGCTGTATTATCGCCACCTTTGCAAACACCTCCATGTGTATGTTTAAGCAAAGATACACCACCTTGCCCGCCAGCTGTAATATCTCCGTTGGCAAGAATACAGCCATGGACTATTAAGTTACCAAAAATTTCTAAATTACCTGTAAATACTGCAGTGGGAGTTTCAAAGGTATGTTGTCCAGATGTTACATCATTTCTTATACATGATACTTGAGTCATTAAATCGGAGCTTCTTATAAAAATATCCTTATCTGCTAGTACATCTACTCTACCTGCATTATTTTTATCCCCGGCAGCAATTGATACAGCTGCACCTCCGATTGTAGTACGGCCTGTTGAATTTAAATTTGCTTCCCCCGCTGTCATAATGCTAATACCCCCAGAACCAGATGACATATTAACCTTCGTACTGGCAGCTATATGAACATCTCCAAATGGAATAGATCCTGAGGTATCAGTACTTTCATATACTGATGTACTCGTTTTAACTTGCTTTTGCTTACCATCTTGTATCGTCCAACACTTTGTGACTTCCTTCTTATTAGGGGTCATAGTACCAGAATCATATTTAACTGCAGCAGGACCGGCTTGTAAATATAGGTGTTTACCTGACATCATTCTAATACTACCACCAGGCCCCATTTCACGTTCGATATTAGCTAAATCTCCAGATATAGTTTCAGCTATTTGTGGAACAGCATTGTCCTGAGCATCAAACGACCCTCCTTGAATTGAACCGCTCTCAGAATTAACAGTACCGCCACCGTTATAAACAACGCCAGTATTGTTACCAATAGTAGTGTAATTCCAATTCGGTCTAGATTTAGCAGCTGCTAACTCTCCATATTTATCTAACCAGTCGCTAGCTAATGTACTGTTGATAAGATTATCAGAACCGGTAATAATCGTAACATCTCCTTTGACTCGATCCTCTTTATCTGAGTTTACACTAGTATGTTTGTTACCAGCTACAGTTGCGAATTCATCACCTAATATAAGGCACTGTTTGTTATTGGTAGCAAGTTCGCTAGTAACTTTATCAGTAATATTTATATTAGAGCCACTTTTGTGCGAGATATGGATCTTTTCGCGGCCTGTTGTAGACCCAAAAACCATAGTACCAGCGTTGGTATTTAAAACAGTTTCATCCCGATCAGTTATAAACTCCCCACCACTATTTACATTACTCGTTTTCATTTTCTGATTGACCTGTTAAGTTTGAATATGCAAATGGTACATCAGGATATATACCGTTACCAACACTTGCAATACTATCAAAGTTTGCTTCACCTACATAATATCCTAAAATAATAGGATTGCCTCTCAAACCATTCAAAAAAGAAACAATTACAGTACTATCTTTTCTCGGATATGATAACATTCCTTTATATGAATTAGATCTGTTATCTGGGCTATATGCTTGAGCTGTAGGATTAACACCTGATGTTACTGATAACCCTACGCCTATAAATTCATCAGAAATGTCAAAGTATGACTCTGCTTGAGGTACTGATGTTTCATCTTCAATGTCTCCAGTATCCTGTACACCGATTAAGTCTTTATCGGCATTATAAGTTGTACCAGAACCGCCTCCAAAAACTGGTTGCATTACATCAGCAGGAAATGTTTGCCCTACTATTTCAAGTTCTTCTGGAGTAAGCTTATTAGGATTGTTACTACCTTGAGAAGCTTGAAATGCGCTATCACCTTGATCAATACCTAAAATTTTAACATACACACGACCATAGGGACGGGACTGTTCTGGTTTTAAACGATCAGTGTCGTAAATTACTTTAGCTATATATAGTGAATTATACATATTAAAAGATATTAGATTTTTCTATTACTCGAGTAGCCCTATCAATTTCGTTAGCAGCTTTATTAACCGTCCTACTTATTGCACCACCTGGACTGGATATCGCTCTCGAAACGTCATTAGCTACATCAGCAACCGGCTTTAACCCCTTTGCAACATCAACCGCAATTGTTGGAGTTACAGAAGCTAATGTTTGTGATACAATACAATTCAGTAGTTCTGCGGCTGCAAAGTCGCAATTTTGTTTATCGGATGTAAACTCTTTAACATCATTTACACGATCCAGTATACCATCTTTAAATTCCTGTACTTGTTCTATCACTGAACCTAATTGAGCTAACGTTGATGTAGCTAAGTCAATTGTATTTACAATAGATCCAGTTATTGTACTTACGGCCCCGTTAACCGTATTTAACACTATATCAGAAATTGTACTACCAATATTCTCTAAAGTTGTACCGAGACCTGAAAGTACACTACCAATAGTAGCTTTGATAGCCCCAGGTATATTGGTTAATAAGGATGGTAAGCATAGCACAGCTTTAGCGCCAGCTGTTAGCTGATCTGCTTTATTGTTGGCAGCATTTAAAAATCTACCCACACTACTTATTAAAGGCATATACGTATATTTATGCTTGAAATCATAAATAGGCTAGCCTATAATATGGTATGCTTGTAAGCCATGAATCTCCTATCTCTATTCTCGAGGAATCAAAGACATACAATGATTACGACTACGCTCTTGTCCATCTATTTGAAACACATCCCGAGTATTATAACTTCTTTAAACGTTCGCTTGCTGCCGGTCGTGAGGTCCTTCTCGATAATTCGATCTTCGAGCTTGGAGAGTCTTTCGATCCTAAAAAGTATGTTAAGTACATCACTGAACTTAACCCTACTTTTTACATTGTACCTGATGTGCTTGAAGATGCACAAGCAACAATGTCCTCTTGGAATAAGTTCTTCCTGAACTTTGGCAATGATCTTAAATATATGGAAACAACTACCATCGGTGTTGTTCAAGGTAATACTTATCAGGAGCTGGTAGACTGTTACAAGTTTATGTCAGATAATGCTGACTATATTGCTATTTCTTTTGACTATAAGTGGTACGAAACAGTTACTATAACTAATAGGACGGGTCGTGAAGGAATGCTTGATCGCTGGGCCGCCGGGCGTTATGGTCTTATTACTCGTCTAGTTGTTGATGGAGTATGGAATGCTCGTAAGCCTCATCATCTACTTGGCGCTTCTCTTGCTCGAGAGTTTGCAGGATATGCGCCTATTGCTAGCGAACTTAATATTAGGTCTCTTGATACTTCTAATCCTGTGGTAGCTGGTCTACTCGGTCACCGTTATATGGCTAATCAAGGTCTTAATCATAAGCCTTCTCAGATGCTTGCTGATATGATTGCTGCTGAAGTAGATGAAGATCAGCTTGAGGATATTTACTTTAATACTTCAGAGTTCAAGAAAATTATTGGAAGATGAAAAAACCATGGGTAGTGTTATTCTCACAAACTGGAAGTGAGATTGTAAAACTAAAAGATTATCTCGGCTATTGGCCTGATCAGATCTTTACTAATAATAGTAATGTTGATACTTGGCATCCAGAAATGGTAAAACTTCATAACGACGGTAAAAATAGTATAAGTGGTAAGTCACGTATTAAAGTAGTATCTAATATTCAAGCTAAGACCTGTAACTTTTTACACACTATTAATAAACAGTCTCTTGTGACTTTACACGGTTGGCTTCGTATTATTCCAGAAGATATTTGTAAGTTGTATAATATCGTAAACGGTCATCCTGGATTAATTAATACTTATCCTGAACTTAAAGGTAAAGATCCGCAAGAACGTGCTTATAACGACAATTACGGGGTAATTGGTTCCGTTGTTCATAAAGTTACACCGGACGTAGATGAAGGTGAGATTCTAACTCATACCGCAATTTACCGTCAGCATGAAGATACACTCGACGATGTTTTTAAGAAGTTAGCTTTTACATCATTTAAGTCCTGGCAAAAATTCTTTAGTAGTGTAAAATAAGTTATGATTGTTTCGTTTACGGGTGCGCAAAGCTCTGGTAAGACTACTTTATTAAATATTCTTAAAAGAAAAAATAAGGGTATTAATTTTATTGATGAAGTGACTCGACGTATTAATCGGGAGTATAATTTACCGATTAATGAGGGTGGTAGTTCGTTGACTCAGCTTATGATTATGGCTGATCATGTGGCTAACGTATATAGAAAATATGATAACGATTTGGTAATTTTAGATCGTTGTGTTGTAGATGGTTTAGTTTATAGTCAGTGGTTATATGCTAATCGTAAGATTAGTTTATCGATGTGTGATTTAGCTGTAGAAGTATATCATTCTATCTATAAAGAATATGATATAATTTTTTATACTGATGCTACGGATGTTGAATTAGATGATGATGGGGAGCGTTCTACAAACAAAGAGTTTAGGAATAATATTATTGAAAGCTTTGAACATAGGCTTAAGGATCTCGATAATGTTGTGGTGTTGCAAGGTTCGGTGAATGATAGATTGAATAAGATAAAGAAAACATTTGAAAAATACAATTTAGATATTAACATATAAAATAGCTATGGCGTTACAACAATTAGATAACAGTAATATTAGTAAGCATCTTGGTCAGACTTCTCAGTATAAGTCTACTTACGACCCAGAATTGCTCGTCCGTGAACCTCGTCAGAGTAATCGTACTCACCTCGGTCTTGAAGATGATAACTTACCGTTTGTAGGAGGCGATACTTGGAATGCATATGAGGTTTCAGGTTTAACTAACTTAGGACTTCCGGTATTTGGTGTAGGTAAGATTTACTATCCATGTGATGGTAAATATATTGTTGAGTCGAAGTCTATTAAATTGTATTTTAATTCCTTTAATATGACTAAACTAGGCGATACTCCTGAAGAAGTCCGTGGAGAGATTGCACGACGTGCTGCAAGTGATCTTAGTAAGCTTCTAGAAGTTAATGTTGAGGTTAAAATCTTTACTAATGATGAAGTACTTGCAGATAGTGTACCCGCTGTTGAGGAATATAAACACGATGAATTTATTACTCTAGAAGATGTATATCCCGTTAACGGTGTAGAGTTTTCAGTTTATCAAGAGACGCCTGAGCTTCTTGAGATAGTTGAGAATCCTCTCGCAGATAAAGTTGTACGTTATCATAGCGCTCTTTTGAAATCTAATTGTCGTGTTACATCTCAGCCAGATTGGGGCGATGTATATATTGAGTTTAAAGGTAAGAATGCTGTTGATCCTATCTCACTTCTAAAGTATATTGTTTCATTCCGAGATGAGTGCCACTTTCATGAAGAGATTTGTGAAGCGCTTACTAAACGTCTTATCGATGCACTTGATCCTGAAGAGTTGACTGTACGTTGTTTATATGCTCGACGTGGTGGTATTGATATTAACCCAGAACGTCGACTTAAGACTTCAGACAAGCATTACTCGCTAAGTAACGTTGCTGTACCATATATCAAAACGCCTAAGCAATAATATATAAGCAGTAATAAAATAAGAAAAGCCCGTACATATGTATGGGCTTTTTCTTTTGATAGATTAAATATGTTATATGATAACACTGTTTAGCGAAGAGGTAGAAACAACCTCAACTAATTCAGATCATAACACCCTCTATGTTGAATCTTTTGAAGAAGCTTTCTTTGGTGTTTATGAGTTTGAAATAAACGGTAATACTATTATTGCAGAGCAAATACACAATGTAGGTGGTAGCCCTGTAGTTAGAATACCTGTAGTTGATGTTGATGGTAATAAAGCCGAGTATGATTTTGTCTTGAAAGAAGGCATTCAAAAGGTCGAACTAGGTACATGTGGAAGTGTTATTGTACAGCAACCTGACGTTATTGAGGAAAAGGCCATTGAAGAAGAGCAATTTGTAGAGTCTTTAAATGAAGATGATCTAGCTTCCAACGTTGAAACGGAATATATTCCCGTAACTAAATATAACACCTTATGGGTTGAAGGATTTGATGAGGTTTATTTCGATGTATATGAATTTGATTTAAATGGTAATAAGGTCCTTGCTGAAAAAATAGATACTTTAGGGGAGCATCCTGTTGTGAGGGTACCTTTCACGGAAGTACATGGTAATAAAATAAAGGCTGATTTTGTTCTCAAAATAGGTACTCAGTCAAACCCAGAAATTATTTCTGAAGAAGCTATAGAGGATGAGCCTGTTATGATAGAGGGTCGTAATACCCTGTTTGTTGATTCGTATGAAGAGACTTTCTTTGGTGTATATGAGTTTGAAATAAATGGTAATAGAGTTATCGCTGAGGAAGTTGATGTTGTTGGTAACTACCCGGTAGTTAAAATTCCAGTTGTAAGGTCAACAGGTGATCAAGTTGAAGTTGAGTTTATTCTTAGACAAGGTAACGAAGATTCAATCTTGGAAAATAGTAAAGCTGTATTGACTGAAGAGTCGATGTCTGTTATTAAGGAAGAGGATCTTAAGGCCAAATTACACGAAGAGAATAAAACCTTAATCGAACAATCTGGTGCAACTGATATTAACATCTCGTATAGAATTGATAAGGAAGAAATTATCGAAGAGATTAAAACAGATAGTAAAGCTGCTTTAGAAAAACTGCGTGAAGAAACTAAAACCATTGTTGATGATGTTGAGCGTATTCGCGATAGTATCTTTATTGAATTTGCCTCTAACAGTGATACTTACCGGGCAAAAGAATCCAAAAAGCTCAAGCAGTTTGTTGATAAGAAAGTAGAAGAGCTCCGTGAAACTAATAAAGTATTAGCTGAGAAAGTTGAACGGGAGACTCGTAACTCGCTCGAATCTACTTACAGTAGCTTTATTAAAAAGCTTCGTGAATCGCAACAAGAGCTTAAAGAGCGTAAGAAAGAGCATCAGAAGATTGCTAGTACAATTAATGTACTAGAAAAAACACAAATCGAACTTCGTGATGAAGTTAATGTTAATAAGCGCGAAATTTTAGAAGCTACTGAAAAGTCAGAAAAGTCTGTTAATAAAGCTTTAAGCCGGCTCGGTACAGTTAAGAAAGAACTTACCAATAGTAAAGCAGAGTTTGATACAATTAAGGATGCCCTTGCTCACAGTATCATGCTTGCTGAAGAACGAGTTAAGGAATACTATCATGATAAGATTGAAGAGATTGAAAATACTATTTTTGATAATATTCGTCGTGATGAAATTTTAAACGTTGTTAAAGAAAGTAAAGCTAAAATTCTTACCGAGCTTAGTGATACAAGTGACATTAAAGAGCAATTACGTATAATTGCTACAGAAGAATATGATCCAATTTCAGGTGAAGAATTTCAGCGCAAACTTAAGAAGGGTATAGATGACAAGTTTGCTAGCGAAATGGTAAATATCCGTCGCATGGTAGAGCTATATTCCGGTGGTGGTACTAATGCAGTTCAGTTCGCTGACGGTGGTACCATGAATGGCGACTTAAATGTCAACGGTAATATTTTATCAGGTGGAGAGAACCTAACAGAGATATTCGGTAACGGTACAGGTACAATCGCGGGATCTGGTACAGCTAGTACTGTTACACTATGGGATAGTATATCATCTATTACAGATAGTAAACTAACACAGACCTCTACAGGTATGACTCTGAGTGGGTCATTTGTAACAGAATACATTGCACTTTCGACCAATACAACAACACTTAATCTAAGTGCTAATGATGAGCAAGGATTAGTAGTAAATGGTAATTCAACTATCTCTGGTAACCTTTCGGTCCTAGGAGACTTTACATACATTGATACGATAGTATCGATAGCTTCAGCCTTATCAGTTGTTAATCATGGTACTGGACCGGCCTTTTATGCAGAGCAAACAGGCGCCAATCAACCTATTGCTAAGTTTGTTGATACAGAAGGGGGTGAAATTGTTTTTGATGATGGTGGTAGTATTGGTATTGGAACTATAACTCCGAATGAAAAACTAACAGTAGTAGGTAATATTAGCGCAACGGGAGATGTTAATAGTGTTAATATCACTACATTAACCAACAATGTTAGTGCGCTCTATGCATACCTTATTCAGAATTTTGATAACAACCAGATTACAACTGCTACAGATATTAATGACTTTGTTACTAACTATCCAAAGACCGGTCTCCAGCCTGGTGATGTTATTACTCTATCTGCAGTTAATACAGCTTACATTCTCGGCAACAACGACGGATCTGCTCTTACTGACTGGTTTGAAGTTAACCTTAAGCCTAACTTTCTATTTTATAAGAAAGGGCTAAGTGATTATGGAGTGCTAGATACTTTCCCACTGTCTGGTGCTAAGTCTACAAAGTATATTGTTGAGGTAGAGGATAAGTCTGATAATGCTCTTTTTTACGGAGAAGTTAATGTAGTGTCAGACGGTACTATTGCTGTTGCAACAGAGTACGGTCTTAACCATACAACCGTATTCCCATTTGTTGAATTTGGAGCTGACGTTGTATCAGGTACACATATTCAATTGTCCGCTATTGGACTAGAAAGTAAAAATATGTCTAACTTCGTGTTTAAGGGTAACAGAAGTAATTTATTCGGTTAAAACTGAGTTAAAGATAAAGTAGTAGCATAAATAATTGTATGGCCTTAAATTCTGACTTCAAAGTCAAAGACTCACTTTATGTTGGTAGTAGTGCGTATTTTGTTTCACAGACAGATACCCCGGTTATTCTATCCGCAGGCTCTTCTTTATTTGATATTTTCCTGCAAGAGGGTGAAGGAGGTGCTGGCATTCTTTCAAGTGGTGACGGTATTACCGACTTCATGTTTGATAGTCTATCTGCTGCTACGGTAGCGGTAGATAATACCGTGATAAGAACAACTGGTGGTCAGACAATCGCTGGTACAACGAATTTCTCAGATAAAATCACGACTGCATGCATTTGTGTAGCTGATCGTATTATACATACAGGTGATGGTAATACTTATATATCTTTTAATGATGATTTCATAAACTTACGCGCGGGACTCTGTGATAATCTGCGAATTAACACTACCGGAGCGGTTTTTAATGATTTCGGTTACGACTTAGACTTCCGAGTTGAAGGTGACAATGATACTCATGCAATTTTTGTACAAGGATCCAGTGATAATGTTGGTATAGGCACCTCATCACCTGCGGCAAAACTTGATGTTGATGGTAGTGTTTGTATTAATAATGGAGCTTTAAACGTTGTTGATGGTCAAATCCTCTCAGGTGGTAATGATTTATTTACTCTTTTCTCTGAGGGAGATATTACTAGTGTAACAGCTGGAAGTCAGCTTGGTGGTGGTGGTAGTAGCGGAGATATAACATTAAACTTAAATTTATCTGCATCAGGTCCTGGTGCTGGTACTTATGGTAATACTTCAGATTCTTGTAAAATTGATACTATTACATTAGATGAGTTTGGAAGGGTTACAGCTGTTGCTTGCGGTACGACAGGTGATGTATCTGGTATTGATGCTGGTACAGCTATTACTATATCTGATGCTGGTACAACTACACCAACTGTTGGTGTTACTTCTGCTTGCAATACAAATTGGAATGCTGCATATAGCTGGTGTACGACAAACGGTAACAATGTATATGATACAATTACAACTTCACCGCCACAAGGACAATTTACAATTACCGATGTTGGTGGTACTCCAGATACTGTTGATTTAGGATTACAGACTGGCGACTCACCAACATTCTTTGGGTTATCTGCCATTACTCTTTCTGGTGACGGTCAAGCTATTACAGGCGTAACAGCAGCTTTTCCAACTTGTGTAAAAACTAATCTTGTTAGTACAGATAAGTTCTACATTAATGATGGTGGTAATAAGTATGCTACCTACACAACCCTTCTAACTGATCTTGCCGGTGGTACAGGTATTTGCGTTGAAGGTTCAGATAGCTTAGGTATTGTTGGAGCAACCGGTCTTTCAACAGATACATTAACTAAATGGACAGGTTCTGGATTTGCAGATTCTCTTGCTTCTGAAACTATTGCATCAGGTGGTAATACATTAACAATTGCAGGTAGTGCTGTTGTTCAAGGAGACTTAACTGTACAAGGTAACTTTACATGCTTAGATACATTAGTAAGTATTACATCTGCTATTGAAATTTGTAACCATGGTACAGGTCCTGCATTGTACGCAGAACAAACAGGTGAAAATTGTGTTATTGCCTGTTTTGTTGACTCAGAAGGTGGTAGTGTTGTAATTGACGATGGTGGTAATCTTGACATTAACAATGGTAACCTTACTGTAGATGGTGATACAACTCTTGGTGATGCTGCTGGTGATACTGTAACAGTTAATGCATGTGGTATTACATTTGGTAATGGTATTGCTGGTGGTTCTGATTCTGAGACGACAGTTGTTATTCTCAACGGTTCGAATACATTACAATCTAATGAGATTGACCCCAAGGTTTGGGCATGTAAGGTTGTTGACTATAACGGAACAACAAGTAGTACTAATTACATTCCAAAGTATATTGATACTACTGGTACAATTGATGAATCAACAATTCAAGATAGTGGTACATTAGTTACCATTGGATCAGACGTTAAGGTTGATGCTAATAAGTCACTCGATATTTACGCAACTGGTGGTACGATTCACTCATCTGAGCAGACATTTACTGCTACAGTCGGTACCGGTGGTACAACAGTTGCTACATTTGCTAAGTCTGGATTTGATGCTGGTAAGTATGTTGTTACTTTAATTAACGGTGTTAATAAGACTGTGTTTGAAGTACTTGTTACCTACAATGGTACGAGCTCATTTGGTACTGTTTACGGTATTGTTGATGCACAAGCTGCTTCACAACTTGATGCTATAGATGTGAGTAACACTGGTTCAACAATTGACCTTGTTATTACATCTGCAAGTGCAAGTACAACAGCAATTATTCATGGTAAAGCATTTTACTAAGATTAATTAATAATAAATAAAAGTGTCTGAAGCCTGGTGGAAACACCAGGCTTCTTTATTAAATATGTACATAACCCGGGGGAAAGTGAACCTGAATTATGGCTTTAACAAACGATTTTAAAATTAAAAATGGGCTGACTGTCACTGACAGCATATCAGCAGGTGGCAATCTCAGTGCAGTAGATGGCTTCTTTCATGATGATTTAACATATGAAGGAACATTGTTTAATGGTATTAGGGAAGAATATACTAACTCTAATATTATTCGTGTTAATCAATTCTATACTGGAAAAGCGACAGGTAGCTATTTCACAGCTGGGGAGTATCAAAAAGTTGTTACCATTACTCCTAGTGGTAGTAATCAAAACTATCAGGTCGTAGGTTCTTATCAAGTACAGAACGCTTCAGAAATACAGACTGTTAATTTTAGTGCTACTCTTCGTTCTGACACTTTACCGAATTTGGGGTATCAGCTATATACTGAAGAGAAGAATAACGGTACACGTTACGTCAAACCAGTATTGTGGACAAAAGAAACATCACCAGCAAGTGTTATTATTGCGTTTGAGGTCTTAGCAGGTCCAATTTACGGTACTGTTACTGCAGATATAGACATTATTCCACGAAATGCATCGCAAAAGGATAATGTAGAAATGAATAATGTTCAGGACAGTGAACAAAGTAGCGTCGAATCTGGATACACACAGAGGGAAGCAACTATTAGAGCTGGTTTTGATCAAGGTAATTACGCTATTGGTGGTATTAACCCATCTTATACTTTAGATGTTACCGGTGATATTAACGCTAGTGCAAACATTCTTTCTGGTGGTACAGATCTAGCTGATATTTTCGTAACATCAGCTGGTAACATTACAGGTGTAACAACTAATAATGGTATTTCCGGTGGTGGTTCAGAGGGTGATGTTGAGATTGGTCTAGACTCTACTGTTGTAAGAACTTCTGGTGATCAGACAATTGCTGGTGTTAAAACATTCACTGGTTCAGCTCTTTGCGTTAGTAATGCAATTACGCATACTGGTGATTCTAATACAAAGATTGGATTTGCTACTGATACTATGGCTCTTTGCACTGGTGGTGAAAATCATATCTGCTTAACAACCTCCGGAGTTACTATTAACGAAAGTGGTAATGCTAACGACTTCAGGGTTGAAGGTGATACAGATACTCATGCATTGTTTGTTGATGGTTCTGCTGATAACGTTGGTATTGGTACAGCTACTCCTGGTGAGAAGCTTGAGGTTGTTGGTAATATTC
>Ga0070750_10000833_pt1 | contig 17157 bp, 11 predicted proteins | sample VirMetDEL_Nov_24_FD_77013 | JGI IMG/M metagenome (GOLD analysis project Ga0070750, IMG submission 77013) | Aqueous microbial communities from the Delaware River and Bay under freshwater to marine salinity gradient to study organic matter... | ecosystem: Environmental > Aquatic > Marine >...
GAACTGCTATAAGACAAAATATTTTAGAAGATTACTTGACATATCCTGATTGGGTACCATTTGGCAATACAGGTACAACTGCTACAGCAACTGCAGTTTTATCTAGTTCAACTTTTAATACAAATCAATTAATTTCTGTTCCAGGTATTACCGATTGGAGAAACTTTAATCCGTCTGATCTAAAAACCGTTACGGTTGATGGAGTTGCTAATCAGTATGATGCAGTTCATCACTATGAAAATTCATCTAGTGAATGGGTAGATGTTGATCCATTTAATTTGTCTGTTGGAGCATTTACTCCTATTACACATTTAGATAGATTAGAGCGTCAAAATGAAGAATTAAAGAAAATTAGAGTACTTAAACCAGGAGTTGCTGCTCAAGTATTTAATGAATTCCAAAAGTTATTAAGAGAACAAAATGGTTAAAGAAGTACAATCAGCAGAAGACTTTTCTATTGATGGAATCTTTATTACATCTGAGAGAATAAAACAATCGATTGATATTAAGCATGTTGCAGTAGAACTCAACATCTTTGAAAACATTAATATGCCATATTTAACTGGCTCTATTCTAATTCTCGATGATAATAACTTGTTTTCGGCTGTAGACTTCCAAGGCACAGAAAGACTCACTGTTGAGCTGTCTATGCCTGTCCAAGGCGCTCCTACAATCTCTAAAACGTTTGTAATGTATCGCATTGAAAAGATCCACAAGTCAAACGATAAAACTGCAATGCTATTGTTTAACTTGATAGAAGATATTGGCTTCTACAACAATGTGCAAAACTTTAGTAAATCATATGACGGCCGTGGTGAAGAAATCATTAGGAAAATTATTAATGACAAGTTTGGTAGATCACTTTACAATAAAATTAAAACACATAAAACTTCTTACCAAACTAAGTTTAGATTAATTGTTCCATATTTGAATCCATTTCAAGCAACCAAGATGGCATTGGATAAGATGACTACAGAAAATGGTAGTCCTTATTTCTTATATTCTTCTTTATACACTAACGATATGATATTAGCTGATTTAGATACAATACTGGGTAGGACTCCTTTTAACAGAGCTGAACCATTTCAATACGATCAGTCTGTGGCAAACGATAAAGAAAACTCAGTATTATTACAAGCTAGATCAATTTATCAATTAGAATCTGATAACCAAGAAGACACCCTATTACTGTCTGAGCTTGGCGCACTTGGTTCTGATTTTACTACCACTAACATGACAGATGGTAATGAAATAGCATACGATCATGATGTAAATAAAGTATACAGACAATTACTTAATGCCAGCGTATTACCACCTGATCAAGACAATGTGCTGCTTGATAATATCTTTGTAGCAGATCCTTCTGGCACGGATCAACGTAAGCTAAGTCAGTTTTCTTCCAGAAAGTTTTCACAAATTGGTGGCGGGAAAACATTTCCATATCAACAAGATATTTCTAACTGGACTTTTGAAACAGATCCTAATGCATATAAGCTCAAAATGTTTAAATACGCTATTGAGCAATTGTTACTTAAAAATACAGTAAATATAATTGTACCAGGTCTTAAGTTTCTTACAAGAGATGTGACAACTTCTGTAGGTAGCCAAATTAGTTTAGTTGTCTATAAGAACGAAATTGTAGACGAAACTACTAATCCTGTTGACAATAAAAAGTCTGGGGATTATATAATGTTGGCTAAAAAGCACGTGTTTAATATTACAGATGTAAGCCATACTGTACAGATTACTTGTGCACGAATTGCTAATAGAAGGTCCTCGTAATGAATATGCTAGAGAACAATTTTTATGGCGATAACTTTAGATGGTTTATTGCACGTGTTATTGATAACATGGATCCTGATAGACTAGGCCGCGTGCAAGTGCAGATACGTGGTATACACTCTACTGATCAGCAAGAGATTCTACAATCATCGTTACCGTGGGCATCTACAGTATTACCTACAACTGAAGGTGGCACATCTGGCATTGGCAAAATACCAAAGCTATTACCTGGTGCTTTAGTATTTGGTATATTTTTAGATGGTAAAACCTCGCAGTTACCATTAGTCATCGGCCACTTAAATCAAGAAGAAAGTCCAACACTTCAGCAAAAGAGAAGAGGTGCTTTAAACCAGAATTCTCCCAACCTAAACTTAGGTGCCAATAGTGGCGTTGATGGTGCAATCATCCGTAACGATGTAAAGAATCTAGATTTAGATGATAACAATACATACATAATTGCTCAACGAAGACTGGGTGCTATGATATTCTTTACTGATAATGGTTACACACCTGCTCAAGCTGCAGGTATTGTAGGAAACTTAGAAGGTGAGTCAAACTTTAATACTACTGTTGTTTCTACATCTGAAAACGAATCATCCCAGGGTATTGCGCAATGGAATCCTGATGTAGGAAGATTGCAAGAATTAAAAGAATTTGCCGCAAACAGATTAAGTAGCGATTGGCGTAAATTTAGTGTACAATTACAATTTGTAAAATATGAGTTAGAGAATTATTCGTACTTCCAAAATGCATTGCTTAAAAACGCAACTAAGTTTACTGGTGGTAAGGATAATAAAAACGCGACATGGATATTCTTAAGATATTACGAAAATCCTTTAATTACTCCTACTCTAATAAAAAAGAGAGAAGGCTTTGCAACGACTGCTTATAACCAATTTACAGATAATTACATTACAAGTGCGGGGGCAGGGTAATGACATTTCAGCCTATTGACATTGAAAAAAAGTTAAAGAGAATTGAACAAAATGCTGGGATTGAAACGGCTATTAGTAGAGCTTCAACTGCTTTTCAACAAAACATTGTATCAAAAACGAGTAAGTTAGGCACGGCATTAAATATTGTGGCAGGGTTTCAAGCGCTGTCACAAAGTGCTGATGATGTAATAGACAGTATTCCGAACTCTAGGCCTGAACAACTTATCGGGGCATTTGCTGTCACACAATTAACTAAAAATATACCTGGTCTAAAAAATAAACTAGTAATTGAGGTTGGTGATGGTAGAACTGATTTAAATGCAATTACTGGCGGAAGTGTAGCAAATGGTGATAACAAAGTTGTTATTACTTCATCAGAACCAGAAGCAATTGCCTTTGCCACTAAAAAGGCTACAAATGCTTCTACAAATCAATTACGTACTGTTTTAGGCGATATGCAAAACTTACAAGCAAAACAATTTGAGTTGTTTGAAGTGAGCATTAATGAGATGTTAACACCTATTATATCTTCTGTTACTGATGTATTTGCTAGCTTTAATAAATTCAGATCTAATTTACTTGGCGGGTTTGCAAATGTTGTTACAGGAATTAATAACCAGTTAAATAAAGGTTTTGGTTCAATAATTGAAAACGTTTCAGAAAGCTTAACAGGTAACGGTAAAAGCATAGTAGGATCTTTGTCAGTATTAGATGGTGTTAGAATCACATTACCCGAATCAGATATGAGTTTTGTTCTTGGTCTTGTGAGTGAAGGCACAGAAACAAAAATCAATCAAGCTGTAGATTTCTTAGAGAAATATTCTGATTTGTCGAGAGGTGAACTTAGAGATAGTTTACGTAGTATAGATAACAGAGCAAGTAGCAACACTGCTACGGCTTCAGGTAATATTCCAACAATTGCAAATAACATCGATACCGGTCTTAAAACTTGGAACTTTGCTAGTACACCAAGCAATCACAAATTTAGTTATGTTTCTTCTATGGAAGAATTAGAAGTTGATTTAAAAAGTGTTACAAGAGAAATTACAGAAGTTGTTGTGCATTGGACAGAACATTTTAATAACCAAGACGTGGATGCTGGTGATATTCAAAGTATTATGAGTAGAGCTGATGACTCAATACCATATCATTATATTATAAGAAAAGACGGATCGTTACAAAGAGGCAGACCTACATCCTATGCAGGTGGTTCACTAAATAACGGTCATGAAGAATACTCTATACAAATTGCATTTGTTGGTGGTATCAACGCACCCACAGAAACTGCAAACCCTAAAAGATTTTTGTCAGCTGAGTCATTGACTAGCAAACAGATTGCAACGTTTCAGCAGTTCTGTATTGCCTCATATATAGCAAGACCAGGTATCCAAATCCTTGGCCATAACGACATTGATAGAACACAAAGAGATCCAGGGTTTGATGTAATAAGTGAAATGGAAAGACTGTTTGGCAAAAAATCTGTATATGATAATCCATCAGACCAAGCTCCTTATACAAGAGCCGAGCTCATTAAAGTGAAGGTATAATATGACTACAAACAACCAAAATTTAGATGAAAGTTTAGCTGTATCTGAAGGTACTACGCAATCACAAGGTGTAAGCCCAGACAATAGTGAAGAGCCTACAGGACAGTATCCAAGATCTGAATACTTTTACAGCTCTAACTTAAACTTTGCTGCAACTGGTGCAGCACGCAATGAGCTTTATACTGGCGGTGGTGACCTTGGTGTATCTTTAGGTTTAGCTCCACAAGCAGCATCCCAGTATCCACACAACCAGGTATCAGAGTCGGTATCAGGTCATGTCATCGAAGTTGATGATACACCTGGTAATGAACGAATTCTGATTAAACATAGAACTGGCTCTGGTGTAGAATTAAGAAGTGATGGTACAGTCTTAGTTACATCAACAAAGAATAAAGTTGAGTTGACGGCTGACGATCATACTGTAGTTGTAGAAGGTGAAGGCAACTTAGTTTATAAAGGTAACTTAAACCTTAAAGTGACTGGTGACTTTAATATCGAATGTGCAGACTTTAATGTTAAAGCTAATGGCAACTATAATATGAATGTAGCCAGTTCGCATAGAACTAAAGTTGGTGCATCATTAGGTGAGACTGTGGGCCAAGGTACTTCACGTACATCTGCAGGCCAAGTTGTAAACACTTCACTTGCTGGTTTGTCTAATAATGTAAAAGGTACTTATAGCAATAACGTTGATGGGCCAGCAAACTACGTGTCTAGTGGTTTAAGCACCTTTACATCAGAAGAAAAGATTAATATTTCTACACCCGATCTTAACCAAGCTGCTACAAATCTTTCTATATTTGGTGCCCAAGGTACAATTGGTGGTGAAGATATAATTATGTACAATTATAATATGTACACAGGTCATAGCATTTGGGCAACCGAGACAGTAAATACAAAAACAGTAACAGCGACAAAAACCGTTAATGCTATAAGAATGTTTGCTGACACATTTGAAGGTGATTTAGCTGGTACTGCAAACATTGCCGCTACATCATTACACCAATCATATGCCGACGGCGCGGGCCCGGGTTATTCCCCAAATGTTGGTTCACGGGGCTCTATCACTAATACTGCAGCTGAAGATGCTACCTTTGATACAACAGCTACGGCATTACCAACAGACGATTTACTTACAGCATATTTAAATAACTCTAATAACGGCGTTAAAACTGTATCGATTGATGATGGCGATTTTATTAAAAAGAACATCAATAAAACAGATGTATATGGCGGCTTGTCTGATTTAAATCTTACAACTGGTCTGGTACGCTCACGTTTGAGAGATCCTAATAATGCAAATGTTACTGACTTTACGACACAAGCTGTAGCTGAAGGTGTGTTATCAGAAAATTATATTAAAGTTGCACCTCCAGGAATTGGTAGAGTTGTAAGTGCTAATAGTACTCCTAAGTTTGGTCAGATTAAATTTGGTAATGTAAAAATCTCTACGAATGCAGATCCTTTCTTGGCAACTAACTTAACTGCTAGTATCCTTCCCGATCCATTATATAACCCTGACTTTGCACTATCTATTACGTCATCAACTAAACTTTCACCTGGTGTATCGATTGCTAAGTTCTTAGGTTCTACAGGCCATCCAACGAATCTTACGTTTATCAAAGATGAATTACAGTTAAGACAATTAGGTCGCCAGCTTTATATGCAAGCTGAGTTGATTCGATCTATTGCAATGAATAAAGCTGCCTTTGCTAACTACAGACTTATTGTACAAGAAGGTGTTTACAGACCTGGTCCGTCAGAAACTGCATCTGGTTTAAACATGCAAAAGCTTAAAGGTGAAGCAGTCGTATATGATTTGATTGATAATGATGGCCAATCAGATCCAGTTGCATTGTTTGATTTGGCAGAATACTGGAAAGACACTTTACTCTTTGATAAGATGATTCTTTCTTACGACACATATGACGTCGATAAAGAACTGGATGCTCAACTTATTATTATCATGCCAGAAATTGGTGAAAACTGGAGTGCTAACTTTAACAGAACAGTTGAAACACACTTCAATGGTAAGAAACTGTCACAGGGTGAACTAGTAGAATGTCTCACAACGCCTAATACAGCTCAACAATCTACAACTAAAGTAGAGTTACCAGCAGGTATTGGTGGTAGATACGGACTTAATCTAAGCCCAACAAATAAACCCATTGTTGATACTTTAGCAGGAACAAGTCCATTAATGAAACCCGGAGCTTTAGAAACATTACAAAATCTATTAAATAATGAATATGCTAGGATGCAAGATTTTTATGAAGGCCCATTGATTATTAATGACGCATTGGTTAAGCAAGGATCTTCAAGGGATGGTAAAGTAAAATCACAGCACTATTTTGGTAGAGCGCTTGATATTAGTATTAGAGGACTAACAGACGGCCAAAAAATTAAACTGGTTGATGCTGCAATAAAGGCTGGGTTTAAAGGATTCGGATTAGGAAATACTATTTTGCACGTTGATACAAGGCCGACAAGTCTTGCAGGTGTAGCAGGTGCTTATAATGCCTGGGACTACACGGAAATTGGTGATTCACGCTGGGCTGGTAAATCATTTAATAATTATTGGAATAGTTATATCGAGAATCGTTGATATAAATAAAAGAAAAAGATTTGAGTCATGGCAACAACAAGAGTTCTATCAAAAGAAGACGGTAGTCTAAATACTAGTAGTATTATTACTAGTAGGAGTCGACTTTATTCTGATATTGATTTAACATTTACTGCAAAACCAAATGGTGAGATCTATAAAAAGAGAGATGCAGCTGCAGTAAAACAAGCTGTAAAGAATCTAATACAAACAAATCATTTTGAAAAACCTTTTCAGCCACGGTTTGGTGCTAATATCAGAGAGTTTTTATTTGAGTTAGCTTATAGCGATATTAAAAGTGATATCAAAGCTAATATTATTAGAGCTATACAGGTGTATGAGCCCAGAGCAAAAATACTTAAAATAGATGTTAATATAAGACCGGACGAAAATAGTTTAGACGTTACTTTAGAATTCCAAGTCATAAACACTAAAGAAATTGTAGTGTTTACAACAGTTATATCAAGGTTGAGATAAAATGGCAACAACAATTAGTTCAACAGCTTTAGATTTTAATAACATTAAAAATAATCTAAAGACCTATTTAGCCGCTAAAGAGGAGTTTAGGGACTACAACTTTGAAGCTTCAGGTCTTTCAAACATCCTTGATGTGTTGGCATACAACACACATTTTAACTCATTGATTGCCAACTTTGCTTTGAATGAATCGTATTTAAGTACTGCTCAATTGAGAAGTTCTGTTGTGTCATTGGCTGAAGGTATTGGATATATTCCTGATACTGATACAGCTTCTCAGGCTGTTGTAAACATTAATTTGTCTTCATCAGTAGCTGGCCGTGCAGCTGTGTTGCAACTTCCTGCAAGAACTACGTTTACCACATCTGTCGATGATGTAAACTATACTTTCCAAACTATCGAAGATTATTATGCAACTGATGATGGTACAGGTTTTTATGAATTTATAAATTCCAGTGGTTCTAACGAACTGCCAATTTATGAAGGCACACAAAAAACTAAAACATTTCTTGTGGGCGAATATGAAGACAATCCTACATATGTAATTCCTGATAATAATATCGATGCTGATACAGTTACAGTAAGAGTGTATGAAAGCACTACAAGTTCTACATTCTCAGTATACACTAATATTATTAATGCTACAACCATCAATGCACAATCAACAATCTTTATTTTAAAAGAAGCGCCTAATGGCTACTTTGAATTATCTTTTGGTGATGGTGAAACATTTGGTGTTGCTCCACAGGCTGGTTCAAAAATTGAAGTTCTTTATCTTTCAACTAAAGGTGAACCAGCGAATGGCGCTACGGTATTTTCGGCAGCAAATGATTTTACAGGTGGAGGCATTACAGCTGCACCAATTACTATAACAACTGTAACAAGTTCTGTTGGCGGGGATACAAAAGAAACGATTGAATCAATCCGTAAGAACGCACCGTTTCAGTATGCCACACAAAATAGAATGGTTACGGCAGCCGACTACTCATCACTGATTTTACGCAACTACTCTACACTCATTAAAGATATTAAAGCTTGGGGTGGTGAAGATAATTTAGATCCAGAGTTTGGTGCCGTTTATGTTTCAATTTTGTTTGAAAATGATGTTACAGCCTTAACGCAAGCTGATACTAAACTAGGAATTACACAGCTCAGTGAAGACCTTGCTATTATCTCCTTTAGATTGAGATTTGCTGATCCTGTTACAACTTACGTTGAAGTGCAAAGCTTTTTTGATTTTAATCCTAAGCTTACTTCGTTAACTGTTAACACTGTACAGTCTAACGTGTTAGAAATTATTAATAAATACTTTACTGATAACACCGGTGGTTTTGATCAGTCATTTAGACGCTCAAATCTTCTTACTCTTATTGATGAATCAAATCCAGCTGTTCTATCATCAAGAGCTGAAGTGAAAATGCAACAGAGATTTGTTCCAACGGCTCCAGCAATTTCTAGCTCAATTCAAATATTAACTAACTTTACTATTCCTGATGCACAGTTAAACGAAGCTATTAGACTAATTAATGAAAATAACTTTAATACTGCAGCTTCTTTAATTGCTAATTATTCTACTTCATCATATACAGCTATACGTACTACAATTAGCAACTTAGCTAATACTAGCACTTTTAACTTGAGATTCCCAGCTGCTATTGCAGCTCCTGATGACGTGAATCTAAGAGTTACAAGCTCATCGTTTGTATATGAAGGAACTACAGCTAGAATTCAAAATGCTTTGAATAGCACCCGCTTACAAATTGTAGCAAACGAAACGAATACAGTATTAGTTGATAATATTGGTTTATACAATGCAAATACTGGTGTTATTACACTAACTTATTTTACTCCAACATCAATTGTAGGTTCTGTAAACTTTATTAAGCTTTCTGTTGTACCAGCAAATCAAAGTTCTATTGTTCCCGTTCGAAATAATTTGTTAGTTTACGATGCCGATGTGTCAGCTGCCAATGTAATAACTACAACAGCGAATGATTAATGACACAGGTAGATAAAACACTCCGAGACAATAATAGACGCGATTTAAATCTTCAGAGGTCTGAAGTTACCGCGGTATTACCAGAATACTTCATTGAAGAGTATTCTAATATTATTACTTTACTTGAAGCCTATTATGAATGGATGGAGCAGAATGGAAACCCTGATGTAAAAATCAGAGATTTGTATAGATCTCGGGATCTTACCCAGGTTGATACTGAACTCCTACAATATATTGAAGATGAAATACTTTTGGGTCAAGCTTACTTTGGTGGTTTTATAAACAAACGTGAAGCTTCAAAGTTTTCGAATATTCTTTATCGTTCTAAGGGCACTCGTTATAGTATTCAACAGTTCTTTAGAGCATTCTTTGGTTCAGACCCTGACGTGGTATATCCAAAGGAACAGATATTTAAAGTTGGGCCCAGTGTTGATTACTCATTAGATAGTTCAAACAATACTGGTCAACAGATCGTATCAAACGCATCTAAGATTGGTGCAGAATCTCAAAGATTTTTGACAGATAATAAACTATATCAAGTCTTATCAATCCTAATTAAGTCTGATATTCCTATTGATACATGGCGAGAAACATATAAATTATTTGTGCATCCAGCTGGCATGTATTTAGGTGGACAGGTGCAGATTGCCTCCACAAACGCCGCTGGGATCGACACACTTATGCCAGAAATAGCGAGAACTGTGTCTACTGCGGTTGTCACTACAGGTGAAGCTCTGTTTGACCTCACAGCTCAACCATCTGCTGATGTGACTGGCTTGATTGATAGCGGCAACGAAACTTATCGCATTGATCTACTGCCAATTGATTCCGATATGAACCTAAGCGAACTGAATAGCTATCCAAGTATTCTTACAGCATTGTCACCATCACTGCCAACATTTGATGATACTGATTCTGACGGCCACAGTGTGACAATGGATACGGTAAGAAGACAACAAACATTAGATCAAGACTGGTATGATTCTATTGGTACTTATTAAAACTGATATAAATACTTTTAAGTAAATTGAGGAACCCCCATGGCAAGGCAAGTAATTAATACCGGCTCAACCGCAAATGACGGAACAGGTGATACGCTCCGTAACGCCGGTACTAAAATAAATGAAAATTTTGTAGAATTATATTCCCAGTTTGGTGGAGGTGATTCTGGCACAGCTCTTACAACCGCGGTCAGGTTACGTGATAGTGGTTTAGAGTTTGTTGGTGTTGTTAATAATACTGTCCTTACGCATACTGAAGGTGCTTCAAAACTAGTATTTACTTTACCAGATTCATCAGGTGAAGTCACAATAAATGAAGCCACACAGACGTTAACAAATAAAACTCTTGACAGTGCCACGTTAAACAATCCGTTACTTGATGGCATTTCTATTAACGATACAAATTCAAGTCATACATATAATATTAAGCCAGGTAATTTAGTATCTAAAAATATTAACGTTAACTTGCCCGTTTTAGCTGATAGCGATACGATTACATTTAATGCACAAACGCAAACGTTAACTAATAAGACTTTGACATCACCTAAAATTGGTACAGCAGTTGTTGATGTAAACGGTGCCGAACTTCTTAAAGTCACCGCTACTGCTTCAGCAACAAATGAATTAACACTTGCAAATGCTGCAGCAGGTAACAGACCTACAATCTCTGCAACAGGTACTGATACGAATGTAGGGATTAATATTGAGCCTAAAGGTACTGGAGTTGTAAGACTGGGTAAAATTGCTTATGCAAGTAAACAATTAGGTACAGGTGATAGTGACATGTCACAGGATACCTTTATCGTTTTAAACCCAACATTGCCTTCCTCGTTTACTCTTGAAAACGGCACAGAAAATGGTGAGTTAAAGATTTTGTTAAACCGTGGAACGTCTACAGCAACTATAACATCAAGCAATTTTGCATTCGGTACGTCGATGGCGATGGGTGTCAATTCACTAGCACAATTAATTTGGGAAAGTGTTGAAGCTAACTGGCATTATCTCGGTACAGCTGATTCTGCTGATACGCTTATTTCAATTACATAAATGAGAATCTAAAATGGTAGCTATAATTACAGATAGAATTAAAAATCAATTAGTAAATTCTTTGCTTACAGAGTTTGAGGATTCGGCTAACAGATATTATATTGCACTTGGTGCATCAGAGGCATGGGATAGTACTGATACTCCTCCTACGCCCCTTAATACTGAACGAGAAATTAAACAGTTTAGATATAGCATGCAATCTGCCAAAGCTGTGCTAGATACATCATTGGTTGTTCCAAGATATAACTGGTCTTCTGGCACAATTTATTCTCAGTATAATGATAACTCAGTTTCTCAAGGTTCTAGATACTATATTATTACTGATGAAAACAATGTTTACATTTGTATTCGCCAAGGTAAAGACTCTAATGGTAATAGCGTTACGTCTACCGTTCAGCCTACCTCAACATCTCCTAGTACTTTAACAGAACTTGCTGATGGTTACGTCTGGAAATATTTGTATACTATTTCAGCCGCAGATGCTACAAGGTTCTTAACAGCTAGCTTTATGCCAGTTCAGTTAATTGATTCTGCTGCTCCTGCTGATGCATATTACGCTCAATATTTAGTTCAACAAGCTGCAACAACTGGTCAAATTATTGGCTATCGTGTTACAAATGCAGGTAGCGGATTTACTGGTTCGCCTACTATTACTATTACAGGTAATGGTGTTGGTGCCCATGCACGTGCAGTCGTTACTTCATCAAATACAATTGGTACAATTGAAGTAGATGAGTCTGCTGGCGGTTTCCCATTTGGTAATAGTTATGATTACGCTAATATTACAATATCAGGTGGAGGTGGTGCAGGTGCCACTGCGGTACCGGTATTTGCACCTCCATTAGGAGTGGGTGGAGATCCAACCAGAGACCTAAGAGCTAGAGCCGTAAACTTTAATGTTGTAGCCGATGGTAATGAAGAAGGTGTATTTGTAACAGGTAATGACTTTAGACAAATTGCACTTCTTAAAAATCCATTACAATATGATTCAACAGCTGCATTTACTGGAAACACTGGTCTTGCCTTAAAACAAATGAGACTTAGCGCTGCTGATACTTTCCAAGCTGACCAAGTGGTTACCGGTGGTACATCTGCTGCACAAGCTTATATCGATTTTTATGATGACTCTACAACAATCTGGTATCACCAAACTGAAGAAACCGGATTTACGCCATTTACAGATGGTGAGGTCGTAACGACATCGACTGCTACTGCAAATAGAACTGCTGATTCTGCTACTATCGCACCACAATTTGAGCCACATTCAGGTGAATTATTGTATATAGATAATAGAAACCTATCAGTGACAAGGTCTCAGGATCAGACTGAAGACGTTAAAATCATTATTCAACTTTAAGGGTAGATTATGGCTACTACAGTTTTAAAAAATACATTTTTAAGTAATTACAAAGATGATTATCGGGATAGCGATAACTATCACCGTATTCTATTTAATAGTGGCAGAGCTCTACAAGCAAGAGAACTAACTCAATTACAGACTATTATCAATAAAGAAATTGAAAGACTTGGACGTTATCTGTTTAAAGAAAGCAGTGTAATTACAGGCAATTTAGGTACTGCTCAATTAGGTAATTTTTCAGTATTTTTTGCAAAGTTAGATACCTCTACAAATACTTTACCTACTAATTATGCAGCTTTAGAAAATACTTATGCTACAAACACATTAGGTATTAAAATTAATATTTTAAAGTTATTCCTGCTGTTAATTCTGATCCTGCTACAATCCTATATGCGATTGTGGATTCTAATGATCAATCAAGAACAGCTGATACAGAATCTATTGTTAACCTTGCTTCTGGCCAAGATCTAACGACTGATTTAGGTACTCTTACAATTCAATCAATTGACACAGTTGCTAATCCTGCTACTGGACGTTCATCTCTTATTAATGTTCCTAGTACTGAAGTTTTCCAATCAGGCCATTTTGTTTTTGTTCCAAAACAATCTTTAGTTCTTTCAAAGTATTCTAATCAGCCAAACGATACAGTAGTATACAAAATTTCTGAAGAAATTGTTACTGTTACTGATGATTTGGCGCTATATGATAACGCTGGATCTACTCCAAACTTAACATCACCTGGTGCTGACAGATATAGAATTAAATTAACACTCGACCTTTTAAGTAATGTCGATCAAGATGCTGACACGTTTATTAAATTAATTAGAATTAGAAACGGCATCGTTGAGCCATTACAGTATAACGACAATATTTTAAACACTTTAGGTACTACACTAGCAAAAAGAACTGATGATGTATCCGGCGACTTTATATCAAATGCTGAAGATAAATTTAAATTAGAAGTACTAACAGATAGTAGCGCCGATCATTTACGCTATATTGTTAAGCCAGGTGTAGCATTTGTCAATGGTTATAGAATTGAAAAAAGCAACAATACAACGCTTCGTGTTCCTAAACCAAGAACTGCCAATGATAAAAGAACTGTTTCAACAGAAAACGTTGCTAGTAATTATGGTAATTATTATCCAGTTGGTAGCGCATCCTTAAAAGGATTAATTTCTAAAGTCGGCGATTACAGTACAGTAAATATATATGACAGCGCTGATTTATTGGGAACATCAATTGCTACAGCTAGAATTCGTTCTATAGATAAAGTCGCAAATACAAATAACTTTAGATTGCATATTTTTGATTTAAACATAGATTCTGATGGATCGGGTAGCCTAAGAGATATCGGCACGGCAAAAAGTATTGGTGTTGATTCGGCTAACCAAGCTAATATTTTGTTAACGGAAAATAGAGCGCAACTAATTGATCCGCAGCAGGCATCATTGCTATTTAATTTGCCTAGCAAATTTGCGAAAGAAATTACAGGCGCAGTAAGTTTGACAGTTGGCGATGTTTTAACAACAACTACAAATGGTTTGGGTGAAGCAGTTTTCCAAACAAATGCTTCGGATGAAGATTTTGCTGACGAATCTCAATGGATCTTGTCATACGACAGCGCAGGTGAAGTTACTACGTCTTTAACAATTGATAGTGGTGGAGTAGGTAACACCGAGGTTAAAATATCAGGCCTTACAGCAAATAAAAATGTATCATTGCTTGCATACGTTAATACAACTGCTACTAGTATTCCTAAAACAGTTGATACACATTCTGAATCTATTAGTGTTACAAATAGAGAAGCTACATTAAGTAAAACTGATGTAACTGAGATTACTAGTATTGTTGATGATTCTACTCAAGAAAATATTACATATAAGTTCACAATCACTTCAAGAACTACGGGCAGTTATTACGGTAAGGATGCACTAAAACTTATTTCTGGTTATAGTGCTCCAGCTGGTAATATTACTGTTTCTTATAAGTATTTTTTACATGGCACTGGTGATTTTTATAGCGTTAATTCTTATAATGGTGTTAACTATGAAAACATTCCTGATGTAACATTGGCAAATACATCACGCCGTGAAAACCTTGCAAATGTAATTGATTTTAGATCAACTATTAATTCATCTGGTACCTTTAATAAAAGATTAAGAATACCAAGAAATAGAGACATTATTTCTATTAGTGAGGTAGACTATTGGACTGGCCGCATTGATTTATTAGCTTTAGATCAAGATGGCGGAGTTGCTAGAATTACTAGTAAAAAAGGCGAAAGATTCACTGAAGCACCTAAAGTTCCTGAAGGATATATGGGCTTAAATTATGTGTTCTTAAATCCATATACTAAAACCAAAAATGATTATACTAAATTAGAAATTGTGAATAAAGGTTATAAAATGACCGATATTCGCAAGCTAGAAAGACGAATAAATAACCTTGAAGTTATATCGACTCTTACTCTTGCTGAATTAAATACAACTAATCTAACTGTTGTAGATGAAAATGGTTTGGAAAGAATTTCTATTGGCTTGTTTGCTGATAATTTTAAAACACACAAAATGTCACTAGTTGTTCCAAATCTTGATTATAAAGCTAGCTTGAAAAGAAGTGAAGGTTATTTGCTACCTAGATTTTTGAAAAGAGATATCTCTTTAGTTTATGACTCTGATATGTCATCAAATACAAAAAGACATGGGGCGTTAATCTACCCCAAGTTTACTGAAGAAGTTTTGATTGATCAGGCAGTTGCATCAGACCCAGTCTTTGTAAATGGCCAGCAATTAGCTAGGTTTGTCGGAACGTTAGAAATGGTTCCAGCTCATGATAACTACTATATCAGAAGAACAGTGAATAACGGTTCAGTTTCAGAAGTCTCAGTTAATGGCGATTTATCTGATTATGACAACAGTGTTGAATATTAATAGGAGATAACTATGGCCAATACAACTGATAGAACTATTAATGTAACAAGAACCGGTACAGAGTCTTACACATATTATGTAACAAAATCGAGGTCGGTTTATACTGGCTTTGATGATATTACAATCGCTAGACCTAAATTTATTTACTTTAGAGTATCTGGATTACGACCAAATGAAAGACACTTCTTTTTCTTTGATAATATTAACGTAACAAATTATGTAAACACTAGCGCTGTTACAGCAAATGATTTTTATAATTTGTCGAAAAATGACCCTCAAAGAAACCCAGGTGAGAAATACGTTAACGAGACAGGATTTCCTACGGAATTAGGTGGTCCTACATCTGAAATTTATTCAGACGATACAGGTACAATTGAAGGTGTGTTCTACTTACAAAGTAATGATGCTCTTTCTTTCCCTGCTGGTACGCGTAACTTTACAGTATTAGATATTAGCAAGTTTGCGCCGGCTCAAAGTACATCTCAAGCCACGCAGGAATTTACAAGCGACGGCGGTATTGAAGACTATAGGATTGATTATTATAGAGTAGCTAGAACAGGTACCAGACAAGTTAGCTGGACTGAAACCGTATCAAATCCAAATTATGTTGCACCCGTAATTGAAAAAGAACACATTGTAATTGTAGATGATGTAATTCCTGTGGACGATACAGAAACTGATGAGACCGGCGGCAACATAGATGAACCTGTTGGACCCATAGTATGTGATTTTGGATTAAATGTAACCCCTACAGAAATTGTGACAAAAACTGAGACAAAAACAGAAACTGTGAACGAAATCGTAACAGAAGTTGTGAATGACCCTATTGATGATGGTCTCCTTGGTAATAGAAACGACTCTGTTGTCGATGAAGCTATAATTGGAGCTGCAGTAGGTATAGGAGTGGCTGCCGTTGCTAGCGCTTCCGCCGCTGCAGGTGTTGGTCTTGGGGCTGTTGTGGGTATACTTGCAGCAATATGTTGCTTTATTATGTTAGAAGCTCGTTATGGTGACGGCACAATGGATAAAGTTGTTCGTAGATATAGAGACGAAAAAATGACTGAACGTAATCGCAGAGGTTATTATAAAGTTTCAGAAGTGTTAGTGCCATTAATGAGAAAATCTAAAGCTGCGAAATGGATTGTTGCAAAAACATTTGCTGATCCTTTAGTTTGTTATGGTAAGTGGTATTATGGCGAAAATAAATATGGCTGGATATTCAAACCCGTAGAAAGATTTTGGATGGGCGTATTTGACACAGTTGGTGGAGAAGTACAATTCATTCGTGAAAACGGTGAAGTAGTTTAATAGGAAAAAATAATGACACAGTATTTAAATCTAACACAGGTTACAAACCCCGTAGCTCAAACCATTAGGATTACAGAACCTGGTGGTGTTGTGTTAACAGGTGTTGGTCTTTATTTTTATAGTAAGCCATCACCCACTGCGCCAAATCTGCCTGTTAATGTAGAAA
>Ga0070750_10000837_pt1 | contig 17122 bp, 12 predicted proteins | sample VirMetDEL_Nov_24_FD_77013 | JGI IMG/M metagenome (GOLD analysis project Ga0070750, IMG submission 77013) | Aqueous microbial communities from the Delaware River and Bay under freshwater to marine salinity gradient to study organic matter... | ecosystem: Environmental > Aquatic > Marine >...
AGAAAGTTGCTTTACTTGATGGTTTTGACTATTTAAATCCAGGAATAGTCTATCCAAAAACAGGCTATGAAAATCAAGGAAGAATCCTTGTACCAATAAATCAATAATTTGAGGACCAAATGAATAAGAAAGAATTAAAACAAATGTTAAAACCATTGATAAAAGAGTGCATTAAAGAAGTTATCTTCGAAGATGGAACTCTTTCAACAATTATAAGTGAAGTTGTTCAAGGCGTTGGGCAACCTATTGTTGAGACAAAGCAAAGATTTCCAAAAAAACAACAACCTCAATATGAAACAGACGAACAAGCAAAAGCAAGATTGAAAAAGAAACAACAAAAAATGATGGAATCAATCGGAGCTGATGCGTACAACGGAGTAAACCTTTTCGAAGGAACAACTCCAGCCCCCGCTCCTAAAGAATCAGGAAGAGGTGCTTTATCTGATGTTGACCCAAAAGACCCGGGCGTAGACATCTCAGCAGTCATGGGCAAATCCTCAATGATATGGCAAAAAATGGCAGGTAAAAATGGCAAATAATTACACTTACAAAGTGAGAAAAAAAGATAACATAGACAGAGTTATCAAACGTTTTATAAAGAAATGTAAAAAGTTGGGCATAATAGACGAGATAAAAGATCGTCGACATTTCGTAAAACCTTCAGAGAAAAAACGTAGAGCAAAAGAAAGAGCTATACGTCGCAGAATAAAAGAAGAGAGAAAACGTAGAAAATAGACTATTTACAATAGTTTTGGAGTTAACAATGGCAAGTAATATATATGGAGTAGGGTTGAGAAATGTTGGATCTTACCAAGTAGCAGGCACGCCTTATCTCACAGCCTCTAACATATCATCAGAGATACAATTTACATTTCCGAATGTAACAAAAAAAATAGTAGTAGACAACACAGGTTCTGCTGATGTTTATCTATACTTTTCAGGGTCATCAACAGAAAAATTGATACTACCTACAGCAAAGAAAATTGAAATGGATGTAAAGTGTACGTTCTTGTATGTTTCAGCATCTTCGGCTTCAGGTGTTCAAATATTTGCGGAGTTGACAAATATCCCAACAAATAAAATGTATTCCTTAGACGGATTGGAGGGAGTGTAATGTCTTTAAAAAATCAAGTAGCAAATGTTTATGGAGTAGGAATCAACAATGTTGGTTCTTATCAAGTTGCCGGAAGACCATTTTGTGCAACAGGATCTATCAGCGGAGAAGATGAGATAACATTTCCACAAGTAACCAAAGAATTGGTTATTCTAAACAGAGATGGGTCTGATGATATTTATGTTTATTTTTCCTCATCAGCTCCTGATGGTAACAAATTCAAGATTGCTTATGGTGACCAAGCAACATTCACTGTGAAGTGCAGTAAAATCTATCTAAGTTCGAGCGCAACACCTGATTATTCCTTATATGCTTCATTAACCCACATACCTGCCTCAAGGATGTTTGAGCTAACAGGTTCTGGTATTTCGGAGTAATAATGAGTGATAATTTTAAATACACAGCGGGATTAAATAACGTAGGTTCTTATCAGGTCTCAGGCAAGCCGTTTGTAACGGCTTCAACCATTTCTGATGGTGTTGAGCAACAAATAGAATTCCCACAAGTTACAAACAATGTGACAGTTAAATTAGACTCTGATGGTGGGATAGAATATAATAGTATTGAGATTTCTGGTAATTTTGACTTTAAGTCTCAGCACAAACCCTTTCAAGCTGAAGGCAACACTGGGAACTATTCAGTTAGTCTCTGGGTTTCATCAAGTGGAACTGCTCTTTCTGATAACGCAACCTTGTGGACCTTTGGCGGAAATTCCCGCAACATGATTAGAGAGAAAAGCGGCAATTGGCAGTTTATCGTTATTAGTGAGGACGGACAAGTTCCAACAGCAGCAATAAGGTCTGTTCCTGTTGGGTGGCATTTCTTAGTTGCAGTTGCATCTGGGTCAAATCCGGATGGTCCTGGTACTTTGTTTCAAACTTTGTATTTGAATGGTGGTAGTGCAAATATAAAATCAATTTCATCACCAACCAATTGCTCTCCAGATATAGATTTTGGTGATGGACATTTTTTTATTGGTCCTATAACTTCTGGTAATTCGAATTTTGCTGATACTATAAAATTTAGAGACCTAATTGTGTGGTCAGACGCTTTAACAAGTGCTCAAGTTATTACAATTTATAATGGAGGTGGTTATTATGATGCATCGCAATTCACAGATATTGCAAAAAAGGTGTGGATAAAAGACAATTTTGATATTCATGATAACCCAGAAAATCACTCTGGGAGTGCGGGGACTTTTTCGGTTCAGCACTACAACGTGAATGATGGAGATGTGAAACAAATTTCTACTGATGCTCCTTTCGCAGACGTTCCAGGTTCTGGAGGAGAATTAAGAGTCCACTTCAGATCAACAGGTTCTTCAAACGTTGCAACAAACAAGCACTATTGGACACTTGATTCTCAAAACGAATCAATAACAATGAATGTAAAGTCAAAAGAGATCTATCTCTCATCAGACGGAGGAGATTGCGATTATTCTCTCCAAGCAGATCTGACGTCGATACCTTCTTCTAGAATGTACCAACACACAGGATCAGGGGTGGATGAATAATGGCAAGATTTGGATGGGCAAATTTATCAGGATCTCTGGCTCAAGGCCTAGACGGATCAGTACAGTATAAAACTGCCAATAACAAACTATCTGGTTCTAATAAATTTACTTATGACGAGACTACAGGTCTTGTTGTCTCTGGTAATGTTGCAATATCCGGAACTCTTTCAGCAAATGAATATAGAGTTAATGTTGTAAATGAAACAATAACAAACTTATATTCCGAAGGTTCAACAAAATTTGGAAATACAACAGACGATACCCACAATTTCACAGGTATTGTGAATTTAACAGCAGCGGCAGACTCTGCTCTTGTTTATCTAAGTGGCTCCACTTTCCTAACAAGTTCTAACTCTGGTGATCTAGGATTAATAAACGCCGCTGATCCAGATGATGTTTCTTTTGTAAAAGCAGTCAACCCTGCTCTCGTGGTTTCAGGTGCAGCTGTATTCAACGATCCTGTTTCAATCCAAGGCGGACTGTTTGGTGCGTCTCCTATCGATATTTATGCTCCTTTGAGATATAAAGCAGCTGACGACGCTGATGATCTCTTGATTCAACGCGGAAAATTCATTGGACGTGTCGAGATCTCTTCTTCAAACGCAGAGCATGGCTTGTTTATGGAAGGAGCAGCACGAATAAAAGCAACAACAACGCAAGCTGATAATAACGATTTAAAGCCTGAATTGCAATTTATAAATGATGCTGTTAGTCAAACAACTTACCCTATTGTTGATTTAAGAAAATACAACTCAGTTGGCTTTGCAGATCATCCACAATTAGGTGGTGCAACCAAAAGAAGGAAACATGATCAATACACTCTTGGAGATATTCAATGGGCTACACAGTTGCCGATTTTAACTGGTTCTGACTCTTCTAGTTTAGACCAATATCAAATGACTACATTTAAAGCTTCTAGAATAACGACAACTGTTGATGCTAGAAGAAATGCTTATCAAATTAATTTCTTAACAACCCACACCAATTTTGATCCGGAATACGAAACAGCTTTTGCTGCTGGTGATGCTTCCTTGACTAGTGTCAGCGGAGCTCTAGAGCATCCTTTTACAGCTAGCGATTTCAACGCAGACCCAAGTAAAACTGTTAACTCGTTAATAGTAGGATCTTTCTCGGCACCAGGACAAGGCAATATTTATGGTTTGAAAAGAGGAATTATGGTTGGTGGGAACATACTTCCTATGGGAGCTGATTTAAGGACCTTTGGTGGAGGTATCGAACACAAATCGCATCACGGAACCATAGGGCACCCCGTTGCAAGATGGGGAGACATGTACATACACGATGATAGATACATAAGATGGGGACAAACAGCAGGAGATGATGCATCCGATGCTTATAAACGTTTTACAAACTCAAACCCCTTGACAGCTTCAGCTAGAATAGATTCAGGTTCTGTAGTTCTTGGTTTCTCAACCTCTTCGAATATGCTTGAAGTATCAGGTTCTCCAATGTATTTTCTGAATGGTGCAAATATTGCCACCAGCGGACATGTAAACTTTGGAACTGTTTCTGGTTCTGATGGTTACGGCTTCAGAGATAACTCTGGGACACTAGAGTTTAAAAACCAAACAGGAGATTGGACAGAGTTCGGAACAGGAACAGGTAATTCTTCTATCGGAGCAGCAGAAGACGGAGATTATACAGATGGATTGTTCACAGACTTTGTAACAGGAACATTAATAGGAGTTCCAATAGATAGGTTCAACGAAGTGTTGAAGATTCTAGCACCTTCGCCGGCTCCTGGTCTTAGTAGAATAGATTATACCAATACAGCTGGGTCTAGTGCAAAATTAACATTCGACGCTAGTAACCAAATAACAGGTTATGCAAACTCTTCAACTGCTGCTGGGTTTAGCGCAGTTTTGGAAGATGGTCTGTACCAATCAGAGACTAGCGGTTCTAATGAAAGACTTGGAATTTATGATGGAACACAAGATATAGAAGGCGTTTTAAATTTTAACGTAGTATCTTCATCAGCTAATGGAAACATATCATATGTCGACGACGCTTTTGGCAATGCTGATCAAGGCTCTTTAAAACTAGAACTAAACGGAACAACAGTACACACAGTAAACTTAGTGTCTTTCGGTTCAGGAAACAGTTATCTTAATTCAACTGGTTCAGGCTTTACTAGCATTTCAGTCACAGCTTCTTCTTTCGACGGAAATGGATCAGAGTGGTATATATTCAAACACAGAACGGCTCAATACAAGATAGATGAATTAGACCAAAGAAAAGGTTGGAACTATGCGAGAATGATCCACACAGTAGGTTCAACAGATTACGCAACCAACTATGTTGAATGGGTTAATGATCCAGACGGAGCAGCATTGGCTCTATCGGTTTCGAATGCTAGGATAGAAGATGTTTTCTTGACAGGATCAAAGTTTGTATCAGGAGTTCAATATAATACAGATCTTACAGCTTCTTACAAAGCAGAAATAAACAATATGTACAGAAATGTCTACCCAGACGGTAATGTGATCTCTTTTAACGTTTCCAACTCAGATGCTATTTCTTCTCAAGCTTTAGAGGCTTTGGGAGTTGGTGAAGATGAAACAAAAGTGACACTTATAACAGGTAGTGTAAACAACAACCAAAATTACCTTTTAGATGGATCCATAACGGTTTCCCTTAACGCAACCCATCCTCTTAAATCAAACCTCTCCACAGCGGGATCTGTAACGTTAACAGGTATGTTGATAGACAATGATACAAGTGGAGGCAATTCAAATCTGTCGGAAACCTTTATTGACGAAGACTTTAGAATAACTTCTGGTACATACGATACACAAAACTCAGTTACTGCTGGTTCTGCAACTTGGAACTCACAAAACCATATGACATCATCTGGTGCTGCTGGTCATGAAGATGGTATGTTGTTTTACAATAGAAGATTATACAACCCAAGAGATGCTGATGTTGCCGGAACAGGAGACTTCTCTAGTTTAGCAAATGTAAGCGCAGGACAGCCAGACTATTCCGGAATAACAGGAATAAGAACATTTTATAGAAAAATTCAAAATACTTCCGGAGAAACTATTCGAGATCTTAAGATTACTTCGCAAAAGAATGGTTTTAAGTTTATGGATGACGAGACAGACTTAGATGGTAATGACTCTCACTTTTTTGTAAAAATTCCTGGTTCCACAGGGTGGATGAATATTACAGAAACCTTTTCTTATGGATCAACAGCTGATGGTGACGGAGCTGGTATCTCAACAGCCGACGACAATTCTAGCATAGCTGGTGGTGGCAACTCAGTTCATTGTGTTACTTTTGGAACTCAATCAGTTGCTGATGACGAACATGTTGTGATAAAAATAGAAACGAATTATCAAATGGCTGGTTATGTTTCACAGCTGGACTTCCAACTTGGAGCATCAGACGTTTCAGCACCAGTGGAATCTCTAGCTCTTGATGATATCAATGCCGATGACACAGGTACTACAGTTAATCTATCATTCGGGACTTCAAGTGCGGTAGCTGATTATTCAAACGCAACCGGCTCTTCAATTTCTTTGACAGACTTTGATACAAACAGTACATATTCTGTTTCTGGAGACAGGCGAGGAGTCTTCTCCAGCACAACAGTGATTAACGGAACGCTCAATGAAGACGTTTCGTCAAACGGAGACAACTATACAGCAAATTCTTTTAAAGATGCTTTTACAGGTTCAGTGGTATTAGAAGTAAACGGATCAGAAATTCACACAGTTTCTCTTGCAAACCTTAGTGCTATAACAAATGATCTAAACGGTAACTCATCAGGATTTAGTTTGTCTTCTGTTTCTTTCTCAGAAACAACAGATGGAATTCCAGATTACACAAAACCATATAGAACAGGGACTTACCAAATTGGAACCGCTGATCAAAATACTGGTTGGAACTATGCGAGGGTAATTCATAGAATTGGCGCAACAGATTCTGAAACCAACTATGTGGAATGGATCATTGATCCTTCAGGTTCAACAAATGACACTTCAGTCACAACTCCTACATTGGACAACTTTGATCACTCCAGTATCTATTATCAATCAGGAGTAAGATATTTTGCTTCCAACCCTTCTGCTTCTTTTGATTTCGTAGGTTCTAATTTCTATAGAAATGTTTATCAAAATGGAACAGCTATCTCGTTCCCTACTACAACTAACTGTTCTGTTTCTAATATCAGAATAACAGGTTCAGGAATAACAACATTTAATTCAGCTGTCTCTTCAACAAGTATGCCAGATTTAAACAACACAACAGGGTGCGAAACAACCAGCATAGAAGTCACAGGAACAATGCTTTATGATGGAGCATCAATCTCTATAAGCGGTGGGCTTGGATTATTTACAGATCAAGATGTAACAGTGACAGGTAGAATCATTCACCCTTTTAAAACAGATAGAACGACGAATTCTGCTAGTAAAACTAGTTTTATGGTTTATTCTGGTTCTATTGGAAGCTCCAACCTTAATACGAACGAATATTTCAACACAGAAGATTATAGAATAGTTTCTGGAAACTATGCAAACCAAGCAGCGATAACAGGCTCTTCAAGCGCTTGGAATTCTCAAACTGCTATGAACAACGGAGATGCTCATGACGACGGCATGGTTACTTCAAATGGCTTCGCAATTTCTCCTCTTCAAATTGGAAATGACGGAGATACAAGAAACATTACTGATGGAGGGTTGCTTCAAGCACCAGCAGGAAGTCCAAATTATTCAATATTATCAAATGACACAAGAACTATATATCGCTACTTTAGAAACAATTCAGGTGGTTCTTCCATCACGCCAACAATTACTCTGTATGGTGATGCTAATTTAATCAGCAAATCAGGAGCCTTTTATACAGGTACTCTTGGAGAAAACAAAAACATAACAGTTGAACTTAAAGCTTCTTTGGATCCAAACTTTACAGGTGATGATGATCTTTCAACTGCTTGGGCAGATTGTGTAAAGCCCTTTTCTACTGGTGTTCAGCCAACTTCCGACGGTGTTGGAATATTTAATGGTGGAGGTTCTGATTTGAACCAAACAGTTTCCACTGGTGGTCGAGCAATTTCTCTGCAACTTCAACAATCACAAATCAGAAACAATCAATATTTTGTTGTCAAAATATCGGCAGATAAGAACTGGACAGGCTACCTATCTAGAATCCAAATAACTTACTAGGTCAAACATGAGTACAGGAAAAACCAATTTAACATCAACACAATTTGCTGCCAAGAAACTTCTAGGTAAAGCTCACACATCTAATAAATTCTCTGATGTCAACGAGTCGATACCTTCAAATGTCTCGATGCCTTCTGATGGTGTTTATGCTGAACCTATTCCTAACTCTCCCGGCGATGCTTTCTACACCTTGTTCTCTGCTTCTGCTGGTGACCCAGTCACTGTTGAGAGAGTTGAATTCGATGTTGTGGGAATAGCAGGAACAGAATATGATGCAAACGATTCCGGAGGTGGTGGAGACGAAGCTTCTGCCTATGGTCAGCATGGTTACTACTTAAAGCTTCCTTCAAACTATCAAACAACTTCTTCAAACCCTAACAGAGGAACAGGAAGTTTCACAAATGGCAAGAGAATCTACGACTCTCGTGGAGCATTACAGCTTGTACATCCTCTTATTTCAAATGCCTCTCCAAACAAGTATTTTCTTAAGTTATACTCTGGGGAAGTGGACGATGCTAATGAGTTGACCTCTGGGGATACAATTGATTGGCAGATAGATTATTATTCTGGAGTTGTGTTCATCCAGGACTTTGATGGATCAAAGGTGCCAGTATCTGCATCTGCTTATCTTTATGTTGGAAAATATCTAAATGAAAAGATAAGTGATATTTCATCTTCAGCTGGTAACAGTATAACAGTTAAAGATGAAGGTTCCAATATAACAACGGCTGCAACAAGCTTTGACTTCGTTGGAGCATCGGTCGTTGCAAGTAACAGCGGGAATGATGTAACGGTAACATTATCCTCAGATGTCTTCTCGAGAACAGCAGTTACTTCCACAATAACCTCATCCGTTTCAGATAAGATACTTGGAGTATCAGCATCAGCAGGAATAGATATAAGATTGCCGGCAGCTTCAGGATTTTCTAGTGGTTATAATTTAATAATCAAAGACGAAGCAGGTAATGCAAATATAAATAACATAACAATCAAGACTACCGGTGGTGACGAAATAGATGGACAAACCTCTATTGTTTTAGAATCTCCATTCGCCGCCGTTAATATTTATACAAACGGTTCAGATAAATTCTTTATTTACTAAGTCGATAACCAAACTAGAATCTATTTAATTTTCGAGGTGATTTGAATACCTCGTTTAATACATATTTTTCTATGGAGGATTATAATATGGCTTATAAATTTCAATTAGGGGGCTTCGTTGCTTCCGGTTCGATTAAGGCTGAAGACGGTCTTAGTGCGGACAATTCAGGAATTGATGACGCTGGTGCAATTGCCGGTGCTACAACAATTTCTGGTTCTGGTACAATTTCTGCTGGTGGTTTACAAATCGCTGGTGCAACTGTATCTGCTGCTGGTCTTGCTTTAATAGATGACGCTGATGCTTCTGCTCAAAGAACAACTATGGGTGTTGCAATTGGGTCTGATGTTCAAGCACATGATGCACAATTAGACGAATTAGCAACTATGGCTGCTAACACAGCTGAAGCTTTGGCTGATCTTACAAATGTTGAGGTTGCTTATCTTGACGGTGCAGTAGCAAATAATCAAACTGCTAACAAGGCTTTATTGAGAGATGCTAATGGTCTTACAATTCAAGGTGCAGGAGATCAAAACGATGTGTTTGTTTTCGATGTATCAGATACATTTGACAATGCTTCACTTAAAATTCGCGCAGGGAATGGTGATAGTGACAGTATTGAACTTAAAGCACTTTCTGGTATTTCTTTAGATGGTGGTGTTAATTTCATCAGTGCTACTGAAATCAATAGACTTAACACTATTACTGCTGGTACAGCTGCTGCTTCTAAAGCTGTTATTTTAGACGCTTCTTTGGATATCGCTGGAATCAACTCTGGTTCTTTTGCTTTTGTTTCATCTTCTGGTGATGTAAAGGCTGCTCAACTAGTTGTTGATAGTACTGATTCTTTTGCTGGTGTTGCTCTTGCTGATGATGGTGGTGGAATGCTTGATGTTCAATTTGATGATAGTTCTATCGAGGTCAACGCTAATGCTCTTAGAGTTAAAGCACTTGGTATCACAAATGATATGCTTGCTGGTTCTATTGTTGATAGTAAACTTTCTACAATCGCTACTGCTAATAAAGTTTCTGGTACTGCTATTCAATTATCTGCAAATACAGCTATTGAAGACAGTTCTGGTCTTAGACTAAAAGCAGCTACTGCTGGTGATGGTTTAGCTATGGATGCATCTCAAGTTCTTTCTATTGATTTAAATGAATTAACTGCTGCTGATGTTAATGTTGCTGCTGATAGCATTGCTATTATCGACGCGGACGGAAACGTATCTAGAAAAGAATCAATTGCTGATCTTGTATCTGAAATTGCTGGATCTGGTATAGCTGCTACTAACGGTGTTCTTTCGGTCTCTGACTCGGAACTTAGTGCTGGTGTTATCAATGTTGCAAATGACTCGTTTTCTTTTATTGACGCTGATGATTCTAACGCTTCTAAGAAAGAATCTGTTGCTGATCTTATGACTGCTATTGCTGGACAAGGTGTCCAAGCTTCAAGCGGTGTTCTTTCTGTTCAGTTTTCTGGTTCTCATGGACTTAGAAAAAATAATGATGGTATTGGAATTCAACTTTCTGGTTCTGCTTCTGGTCTTGCTATTGATGCAGGTGGTCTTACTATCGATGCTAATCCGGATACATTCCTTATTGATGGAAACGGTCTTCAGTTAGACGACAATGTTGCTGGTGATGGTCTTGGTTTGACTGATGGTGTTCTTTCTGTTGGTGTTGATGATTCATCTATTGAAACAAACGCTGACGCTCTTCGAATTAAAGCACTTGGTGTAACAAATGGCATGCTTGCTGGTTCAATTGCTAATACTAAATTGGCTAACTCAACAATATCTGGAATCGCTCTTGGGACTAACTTGAATTCTCTTGCTGCTGATGCTGCTGGTGGTATTTCAATGACATCTTTCAACGGTTCTTCTGCTGTAAGTGACTTGTCTGTAAATGTTGATGATTCTTCAATTGAAGTTTTCTCAAACAACTTAAGAATTAAAACTGGTGGTGTGACAAACGCTATGCTTACTGGTTCAATTGAAAATTCTAAATTAGTAAACCAATCCGTAACTGTTACTGCTGGTGATGGTCTTGGTGGTGGTGGTGCTGTTAATTTAGGTGCTTCTGTTTCTTTAAGTGTTAATGTTGATGATTCATCTATTGAAACAAACGCTGACACTCTTCGAATTAAAGCACTTGGTGTGTCAAACGCTATGCTCGGTGGTTCAATTGAAAATGCTAAATTAAGCAATTCAAGTGTTTCTTTCGGTGGTATTTCTGTTGCTTTGGGTGCTTCTGATGCAACTCCTGCTTTCGATCTTCAGGATGCAACAGCATATCCGGGTGATTCTTCACTTGTAACTGTTGGTGCTTTGGCTGCTGGTTCTATTGCTTCTAGTTTTGGTGATATTAATATTGGTAACAGTACTGGTTCTTTCGGAAAGATTATTATATCTGGTGATCTTGAAGTACAAGGTACTACTACAACTATTGATTCAACAACTCTTACTGTTGCTGATAGAATCATTACAATCGGTGACGGATTAGCTGATCTTGCTGCTGGTGTTGCAGCTACTGCTGGTTTTGAAATTGGTGCTGGTTTAGCTTCAATGAAGCTTGATACCGACGTTGATGGAGCTGGTTTAGACGGTTTTACTGTTTCTTTACCTTTGAAAGCAACTTCATTTCATGGTGATGGTGCTGGTTTAAGTGGTATTTCTGCTGATGTTGCAGACACTGTCAAAAGAACTGTCTCTGTTGAAACAGCTGATGCTAATATAGCAGAGCCAAAGGTTGTTGTTGGTAATGTCGCTTCTGGTGGTATGACTTTCACAATCACTCACACAGCAGAAACTGGTGATGAAATTTTGGTAAAAGCAGGAGCTAGTGTTTCCTCTGCTAATACAGTCACTATTGTAGACTCAAGCGACAATATCGATGGACAAGCTAGTATTATTCTAGAATCTCCTCACGCTGCTGTTACTTTGATCTACTCCGGTACTGAATGGCTTGTATTCTAATTTATTAGAATTATTTTTAACAAGATTATTATCTTAAGTTCTCAAAAGAAGGTCGGGCGAAAGCTCGGCCTTTTTCTATTTATTGTTAAAGGAGAAACAGCATGTCATATAAATATTCAAAGGGTTCGCAGGTTATCGGAGATCTAAAAGCAGCCGACGATACACAGAGAGATACATTAATAGATTTCGGAGAAGATCAAATAGATTTTCAAACCAGCGGATCAACAAGGATGCAGATAAATAATACAGGTGTTGACGTTCAAGGAGACCTGTCAGTTGCCGGCGACATTGTCGGTCCAGAAGGAGACCACCTATATATAAAATCCGAGAAGAACATTTACGCTGTCTTGGATACAGATTCTAATAACGGCTCATACTTTGTTGTGAGAGGAGATGGAGCATCCAGCGTTTTTGTAATAGGAGAAGATGGAAAAGTTAATCAAGGCTCTGGTGACACACCACGGAACTCTTATGTTTTACGACATGATGCAACGGATGGTAATAACGGAATGATGATTATGAATAATTCAACATCAATCTCAACAGACAATTTGCTAGGAGGAATCGGTTTTGATTCTAATGATGGAAACGAACCAAGTTCAATATTAGAAGCTTCAGCTTATATCGCAGCGTATGCAGCAGAAGCACATAGCGCTTTTGACAAAGGTGGTTATCTGGTTCTAGGTGTTTCTCAAATTAACGATAACGATGATACAATCTCAACAGAAATTCTCAGACTTGAACAAGATACAATTACAACAACAGTTCCAATACACATCAGTGGCTCTACAACAGAGGGTTTGAGAATAGGAAAGGCAGGAAACCATTATAGAGAAATACAGTTTGAAACTGATGGTGTAGATACAGCATTTATACAAGTTGATTCTTCCGAAGGAATGATTATCGGGTGCCAGTCTAATGGTGATGAGATAGCCTTCATGACAACTGATGGTAGTGGCACTGCTGAAAAAATGAGGATAAGTTCAAACGGAAATATTGGCATTGGAACAACCGATCCTAAAACAGGTCTTGATGTTCATCATGACCCAACCGGCTTAATAGCGAACACAGGTGGTGGAGATGTCGTAAAATTCGGTTCAGGAACATTAACAGCAGGAAAACTTTACTATCTCAATGGGGCGCAATGGACAGAAGTCGATGCAGATGCACCAGCAACAGGAGCAGACCAGTTACTAGGAATAGCAATGGGTTCGAGCCCCACAACTGATGGAGTATTAATAAGAGGTTTCTTTCGAGCCTACACTTATCTATCAAACTTCTCCGGAGGTAAAGCAGTCTATATAAGCACGACAGCTGGTGGAATGGATACGACAGCTCCAAGTGGAACAGGAGACTTTGTAAGAGTTGTTGGGTACTGTACTAATGCAAACAACGTAATTTATTTTAATCCATCATCAACTTGGATTGAACTGTAATGTCTAACTTTACAAAAATAAACGGAATCAATGCCGAGAACGTTGCAAAGATCTTTGGAGTTCAGACTGAAAGCATTGCTAAGATAGCAGGGAAAGAACCAGCAGAAGGCGGCGGTGGCGGTGGAGTATCCGTTCCTAGTCCTGCTTTGTACTTTGATGGTTCTTCAACATCATCACAAATTGGATCAAATAGTTTGTCGAATGCAACGATTACAACAGATAACGGAAAATATGAAAATGGCTTTATTGACTTTGGAACTTCCGGAAATACAAATCCGGCTTTGTTTGGAAACGCCATAAGCTTATCCGGAGGAACTTATACCTTTTCATTTTGGTTTTTCTCAAAAAGAACAGGATCAGATTGGGGTTCTATCTTGAGAAGGGCTTCTGGTGGAAACCCAGTAAATACACAAGATTATCCAATAATAACTAACAATTCAACAGATGAATTAGGATTATATACGGAGTCTGGAGGTCAGTTTTATTCTTCTGGTTTTGATATGACCTCACTAGAGGGAAGCCAAACTTGGATTCACATGGCGGTTGTTGCAAATGGAACGAACTCAACGTTCTATATTAATGGATCACAAGCTGGTGCTTCTGCGGCTGCGGTTGTTACAACTTCCGTTAAAGAACTTGGTGCTTATGATGGAAACGATACCCAAGTTTTTGCTGAGGGCATTGATGAATTCGCTCATTGGACTTCTGCATTATCTGCTGCTCAGATTCAAGCAATTTATGATTCAACAGAAAAACTATCAGACTTAGTAAATTAACGCATTTTAGATTCATAGTCCTTTTCTGTTTGTAATCACTATTTACTGTTGATAAACGTTTATTAGGAGATGTATTAATGTCATCAATGTTAGAACAAGCAATTGTCGACGCTCAGGCGTTGCGCGAAGCAGCACTCAAGAATGCTGAACAATCCGTAATTGAGAAGTACGCACCAGAAATCAAGGCTGCTGTCGAGTCTCTCTTAGAAGGTAAAGAAGTTATCGAGGAACAAATTGCAGACGATGCTGCCGCCATTGGTGGCAACACACAGTTTGATATTCCTTACGCATCAGATCCCGGAATGGGAACAGATGATCAAGTCGAGATGGAATTGGAATTTGAATTCAATCCGGAAGACTTCAAACTTGATTTAGAAAATATCAAAGATCAAGCACAAGCAGATCCTGCATCTGCTGGAGAATCAACAGAAACAACGGCTGACCTTGCCGGTGAGCTGGGTCTCGGTGAAGAGCCGACTACACCCCCTGCTGAAGAAGCCGGAGGCCTTGAAGGGCTATTAGAGGAGTCTCAAAGCGATGAAGAGCAAATGATAGCAGAACTTCTCGCGATCCTAGAAGAGACAGAAGATAATGAAGAGATTATCGATGAAGCTCTTACTGTTGATGTCGGAGCAGAAAAGCACGGACATTTTGTAACAGATGATGCTACAAGAAAATACGACCAAGAATTAGAATTGGCTAAGCGCCAATCAGATGAATACAAAGATAAGGCTGATCAATTGACCGGAGAGCTAGAAGGCTTAAGGAATTCATTAGCATCTTATCAAACAAATCAAGACAAGCTTCATAGTGCAGTTGCAGAAATGAAAGACAAGCTTGAAGAAGCATTGATTAGCAATGCCCGTTTACTATATACAAATAAAGTTTTAAGCGATGCCTCCTTGAATGAGCGACAAAAGTCAAAAATTGTCGAAGTCATCGCTAAGGTAGAAACAATAAAGGAAGCAAGAACTTTGTACGAGACCCTTAAAGAAGCTACAGTGGGAGCAGCAAAAAGAGCTCCACAATCACTTAGTGAGTCCGTAAATCGAAGATCAAACCTTTCCCACGTTATGCCACGCCGCAAGCAAGAGACTTTAAATGAAAACCATTCTTTCTCTGAGAGAATGAAAAAGCTTGCAGGCCTAGACTAAAAATACAATTAAGGAGGTATAAAAATGTCTATTATAGAAAAATTGACAGAAGGTATCGTCAACCGTGATATGAAAGCGGAAGGTAGTGCACTTCTAAATAAGTGGTCCTCAACTGGACTTCTTGAAGGTTTGGAAACAAGCCATCAACAGGCGACAATGGCTCGTCTTTTGGAAAATCAAGCAAAAGAACTTCTTCGTGAGTCTTCATCCATGGGTGCAGGTGATGTTGAAGGTTTCGCTGCTGTTGCTTTTCCTATCGTTCGTCGTGTATTCGCCGGACTTATTGCAAATGATCTTGTAAGCGTTCAACCGATGTCTTTGCCATCTGGTTTGATCTTCTTCCTAGACTTCACATTCTCTGATGCTGGCGGTGGTTCTCCACGCTTGGGTAACGTTGCTGGTGAATCAATTTATGGTACTAACAAAGTAGGTGCTGGTGTAATTGATGGAGTGGAGCTTAATGACGCAACTTCAAAAGCTGGACTTAGTGGTCCCGGACGTGATGGATCGACTGGTTATGCATATGCTTCTCCAAGTGGCTCTGTTACTGCTGCTGGATCTGGCGTAGTCACTGCAAAGTGTCTCATTTTTGATCTTGATGGTGCTGTTACTAATGCAAACAAAAAACTAATTCAGTATGATGTTGATGTATTGTCTATTACAGACTCATCTTTGAAGTGTGCGGTTATGGATATTGACGTCGGTCTTATTGCATCTGCTGATGGTGATCCTGATTTCAACAATTTGTCTGCATTTCAGATGAAATCTGCGGATGTTGCGCTCTCTGAGACTGCAATTACAACTGCTACTCAAATTCGTCGTTTGTCTAATCGTGTTAAAAATGCAGATAGTATAGCTGTTCCGGCTTCCTCGCGAGATGCATTACGTCTTGTTTTCACTGTCGATTCAGGCGCAGCGGTACAAGCAGCAACAGTGTTGAATGCAAACTTTGGACAGAATCACTTTACTGTTCCTCTTGCAGATAAAATTGCACAAAGTACTGTTCTCGGTGCGGTTGGTTCATCAAGCAACTTGTTTGCACTTGAAGCAAACGAAGATATTCCAGAGATCGACATCAAGGTTGATTCAACTGCGATCACAGCTCAAACCAAGAAGCTTAAAGCTAAGTGGACTCCTGAGCTTGGTCAAGACTTGAATGCTTACCACAATATCGATGCTGAAGTTGAATTGACTTCTATTCTTTCTGAGCAAATCGCTCTTGAGATTGACCGTGAGATCCTTGCTGACCTTGTAAACGGCGCAACTGCTGCTACTTACTACTGGTCTCGTTCTCCCGGACTATTTGTAAACAGAGAAACTGGTGCTGAGATTGGTGCAACTTCTGCTGCTCCTGACTTCACTGGAACTGTTTCTGAATGGTATGAGACTCTCATTGAAACTATTAATGATGTTTCTGCTCAGATCCACAGAAAGACACTTCGTGGCGGAGCTAACTATATCGTTTGTTCTCCTGAAGGCGCTAACATCCTTGAGTTCACCTCCGGATTCCGTGCTAACGTAACTGCTGACGCTGATAAAGGCGACATCGGTGCTGTTAAGTCTGGAAGTCTTTCTCGCAAGTTCGACGTTATCGTTGACCCTTACTTCCCTCGTAACTTGATGCTCGTTGGACGTAAAGGTGGTTCTTTCTTAGAATCAGGTTACGTATACGCACCTTATGTGCCTCTACAAGTAACTCCAACTATCTTCGGACCAGAAGACTTTGTTCCTCGTAAAGGTGTAATGACTCGTTACGCTAAGAAGATGGTACGTCCTGATATGTACGGTCTTGTTATCATTCGTGGTCTCCTTGGCGAATCTGGAGCTTAGTCCTTGACTGAGTAAGAAGATAACCTTAAAATGAAATGC
>Ga0070750_10000841_pt1 | contig 17090 bp, 20 predicted proteins | sample VirMetDEL_Nov_24_FD_77013 | JGI IMG/M metagenome (GOLD analysis project Ga0070750, IMG submission 77013) | Aqueous microbial communities from the Delaware River and Bay under freshwater to marine salinity gradient to study organic matter... | ecosystem: Environmental > Aquatic > Marine >...
CTGCTCCACTCACTATCTTAGTAAACATTGCTTTATAACTAAACACATCTCCTGCAGTAAAGCTATTAGCCGGAATAAGAATAGAGTTAAGTCTAACTTGCGCTGTGCTTGAACCTGTACCAGATTTATTAACTACAGAGGCGCTAAAACCTGATCCTGGAACACCTTGAGGTCCTTGTAAACCTTGCAATGCTAAAAAATCCCAATCTGTATTAGGAGGATCTGGTAAAACTGATGGAGGAGTTGGTGCTGGAATAGCAAACTTAGCTACATAGCTAGAACCACCAAAAAATACTACATCTCCTTTAGAGTAACCTACTGTATTATCAAATGCCCCTAAAAAGTTTAAACCTGTAGCTCCTGGAGTACCCGGTACACCCTGAATACCTTGAGGGCCTTGAGGTCCTGTCGGCCCAGTTGCACCTGGCTCACCTTGCGGTCCTGCTAATTGACTTTTTAAAACACTTCCTGATATTATTTTAGAATCATATTCTGGAATTTTATTTGCTGAAGTATTTCTTGCAATATGAACTACATCATCATCTTTTATTTCTGATATAAATCTATCTCTATTAATTAAGCTTAATATTGTTTGTAGTATTTGCATTATTTATCTTTTTTATCTTTTTTAGCTTTTAAATCATATTGATTTTTATTCTCTCTTGCTATTTCAAGTTCTGTATTAGCTATATCTCTTCTAGTTGCTAAAGCCTCTTTATCAACCTGCATTTTATCTTGATCTTGAGATGCTTTCATTGCAAACTGTTCTCTCTTCATATTCATTTGATCTCTGTATTGAGATGTTTTTTGAATAGATTCCATAGCATCAGTATAGTCACTTACTAAGTTTTGATTTACATCTTGACCTTGACCATATCCAGCAGCTTTAATTTCAGCAACAGTAATATCTTTTTGTCTTTCTTTTTCATTTTCCTGCTGCTCAAATTGAAGTTTCATTTGCTCTTCTTGTTGTTTAGCTTGAATTTGCTGTTCTTGCATTTGCTGTTGCTGCTGCATTTCTTGCTGTCTTTGAGCTTGAGTTTTCATTTCAGCATCTTTAAGAATATCTGAAACCTCTGCAATAGATTCAGCTTTGATAACATTACCTAAATCATAGATGCTAGCACCTGTTGTGTTGTTAGTTAATGCCATTTGTTTTAATTGATCAAGAACAGCTCTATGATTTGTCTTTGTTGTAGCAAAAATATTAAAGTCTCTAAGTAGTAAGTCAGTACCATTTATAGTAAAGTTTACCTTTTCAGCTTTAGAGCTAATATATTGAAGTCTAATACTTGGATTATTACTATAATAAAACTGAGCTAAATCAGTTCTCATTTGATGAACTCTAGGCATTAAATGATCAGAATGCTGAGTAAAATAAATCTCTGTTTGAGCATATGACTGATTAAGAGCCTGTGTAACACCTGTTGCTGTTTCTTGTGCAACTGGAGCACCAAGTCTTTGTGGATTTATACCAATAGCATCAAAAGCTTGTTGTTTAAAATAATTAGCTAATTGTATTCTAGACATTAATCTACTAGTCTGCTCCATATTTAGAGTTTGATAGTGATTAAAGTTTGTAGCATTTTCTGTATTTGTAATAGATGTATCTAAAGGAAGCATGCTAAAATCTTTCATAGCAGTCCATGCTTTAGCATAGTTATTCTTACCCCAATCTTCGTCCATTGAATGCCTAGGCAATGCATTCTGATCAAACATTATAACTGTACCAAGTTCATCAACTAAGATATCAGCAATTTGATTATTAACCATGTTATAACCAACTTGATATGCCTTCATTAAATCAACTAATGAAGTTGACTTTGTGTTTCTATCAGAAAAGACTCTTCCTTCTACAGGAAGCTTGCATCCGTAAAGTGTACTATTACCTTTAAATTGGAAAGGAACACGTCCAGGTTTTTTTCTATTAATACCTAAGTATATTGGATTTATATTATCTCCCATATTAGATCTCCAAAATGCAGGAAGATTTGGTCCAATTTTTACACCACCACAAACTTCATTTATCCATATCCACTCAACGTGCTCACCATAAACTAAGTTATCTTTGCTTTTTTGTTTAAATATTGAAGTATCATATATAGGTTTTTCTGTAACCTTAAATGTTTCATCAATTATTTCTTGAAATATCTCTCCTGTTTTATCAATCTTTGTAAGGTGTCCTACTTTTCTTTGAGTCTTCCAATAAGTTGTTGTTACACGCATTAACTCAGCTTCACCCCATGTAGTGACATCATCGCTTTCATTTAGGATCATACTAACAATATCACCACCTCTAGCAGGATCATCAGACCAATTACTTACAAATTGTCTATATGCCAGACCCGGCTGATTAGTATTCCATTCATGTGATCTAGAAGCATCATAGTAAGATCCATCATTTTGCATACCGTTAACTTGGTATAGAGCAGATCTTGCAGGATAAATTTCTTGTAATGAGTGAAGTTGACCTTCATTCATTAGATATCCATACTTATCTATAACATCTGCAACAGTCATTAAATCAACCTTACCTGCAAAGTTTGAATCTGATATATATCTTACATCTGGTGACTTTTGATAGAATGTTAAAACCGGATTCCATAGTTCAACGTCATAGTCATCTTCATACATTTTAAAATGCCAAAACTCTCTGTCTGTAATAAGCATATCTCTAAAGCCTCTTTCCTCAAGCTCTTGCATTTTAAATCTCTCCTCATCAACATTTAACTGATGACTAGCCCACTCTTCTACCATGCTCCTGTAATCTTTGGAAAAGAAATCTTCTATCTCAGGAAGAGACTTTAAATTTTCAGGTGACATTTGCTGCTGAACTTCTTCTGATTGAAAATCAGCTCCCATTTCTAACATCTTTGACATAAGTTGAGCTTGCGCATCTGCTAAAAGATTCTCTTCTACCATTGCCCGTTTCTGCTCAAGCATCTCATTATAAGAGAGATCATCTACAGCTCTAAACTGGACTTTAGAATATCTTTTCTCAAACTCACCACATAATACATTAACAACATTAGGTATGATTGGATAAAACTTCAACTCAAGCGCACTTTCATCTTCTTTTGTAAGTACGTCTATTAATTGTCTTTGTTCATTATCTTCTTCAACAATATAATCAGTCTTATCAATTATACCCTTTGCTAGTTTATAATTTTTTAAAAGCTTTCTTGCATTTCTTCTTAGAAACTCTAAGCCTTGTAATTCAAGCCAATCTAAGTTCCAAGCATACCAATCATCATCTTTCTTTTTTGCAGGAAGAAATTGTATTGGTTGAGTTAAGCTGGAAGATGTAGGATAACCATCACCTTTAGCTCCATTTTTTAACTGTAATGCATTAAATACTTTCATAGTTATCTTAAGTTCTTAAATCCTGATCTAGGCTTCTTAGTACGCGTAGATTTATTACGTCCTAAATTTCTAAACGGACTACTCTTTAATTTATACAAATTTTCTGACTTTTGCAAGGGTTTCTCGCTTTCTCTTCTCTTTGCATAACCTCTATTTGCTTGTTGTACTTTGACAAAAGCAACTAAAGCTGAAAAGGCAACAAGTCTATCCACGTTTAATCCTGGGTAGTATTGCTGCATTTCTTTTAGCAACATTGGATCTGGTATTCTTTCAATACCTAAAGTCTTCTTTATTACATTGCCATCATCATCAACTTCTTGATCTATTTCTTCTCTTAAAAATTCTATAGCGTATGATATAAGATGTGATTTAAATAAAGTTCCTGTATTCTTCCAGCCATATTCTGAATATACAGATCTATTTGATCCTAAATCTTTTAAAAAAACCATTTGACTCTTAGGTACTAAATACTTTTGCTTCTTTTTAGATACCATGTAGTTTATAAAATGACTGATGTTATTTTCAACTACAGTCCAAGCATTATACCATTCAATTATTAAAAGTAATTGCTCGTGAGTTTTGTTTATATCATCATATCTGCCTGACCAAGCGCACACAAGTTTATCAGGTTCAACAAAAGTCTCAATACCATCTAATGTATCTCTTCTCACCTCTACTGCATTCTTATAAACAAAAATACTACACAATGAATCTGATGTAGTAGTCTTACCTTCTGATACAGGGTCAATAGATGCATAGTACATACCAAACTCAGCATTCTTTACAGGTCTTTCATACACAACAGGAACACCTCTTTTATCTTGCATCTTTTTATCTACAGGAAACTGTGATATTGGATTTCTTCTACTAATTGATGCTGTTATACCATCTTGAGTTCTTTCAAGTTCTATATGTTCATATGAATACTCTTTATCTTCAATTTTTTTAAGCTGCTTAGATATAATACCTTGTGGAAATATAGATTCCTTTCTATAAGCAAATCCTTCTGCAATATTCGTTGGTTTCTGAGATATTCTTAACTGATATTGTTCAGGATTTAGCTTATTTTTCCAATCTTCTCTTTCAGTCATTATAGCTTCTAAAGCTTCTTCTACTTTAGAATTACCAAACTCATCAATATATGGTGGCATAGACCATTGCTCTGGAATAAATAAACCAGATAAGCCAATAGTACCATCTTTATCTAAAAGATCTGTTTTAACAGGATATATATCATTATTTATAGGATTAAGAATCATATCCTTAAGAGGATTGCACTGATCTAAATCACCAACAGATCCCGCTGCAATAAATTGACCTGTAGTCATCATACCAGAAGACATTGCGGGACGTAAATACTCATATGTATCTGCCATCTTAGGTGCAATACCAGCTTCCTCATGAAAGAAGTAAGTTGTAGGTCCCCCTACTCCAGTTGTTGCATTCTTTTCAAATGATGCGCCTTGTATCTTAGATTTTAAACCTTTGCTTGTTTTTCTATTACCAACTCTAACTTCTATTTGTTGTTGCCAAAGTAAAACCTTTTCCGGGTTACTTGGTCTATACCAAGCTGTATGTTCATTAAGAAAATCTTTATATTCTTCCAAAAACTTCCAAGATCCTTTATCATTTATATAATCTTTAAGGCTAGCTCCAATCTTACATACACTACCTTCTTCAAACCAGTATGTATTTATAATTTTACCCATATGAAAATAAGAAGAAGCTATCTGACGTTTCTTAAATATAGCAGCATGTTTATTGCTAAGTTCTGCTATTACTTCATATAGCGCCATATGGTATTGAGCATCTCTAACTTTAGCAAACCCATAGGCTTTCTCTTCTTTATCATATATGGGAAGAAAATTTAACCACATATAGTAATCTCTAGTTAAATACCAAGTCTTACCATTATTCTGATAGATTACACCCAATCTGCACTTTGCTTTTTCTGCATCCCAATACTTTCTAAAATCTTTACCTCCAATGGGCGCATTTAAGTATACACCTGTATTGTTAAATTTTCTAGCTTCTTCATTAAATATTTTAGCTGTTTCATCAAATTCATATTTGCCCGGCTCTTTGAATAAGGGCAATAAAAAATCTAACCACTCTTGATCAGTATCAAAAGTAGTTGTTGTCCAATCTCCATTTAAATATGTAGGAATTATTTTCACATTTCTACTATTGCAAGTATAGTATCAACATTAATTAACTGGTGATTTTTACCATCATGTTTCATACTAACCCCTTCCGCATATTCCGCATACTTAACAATATCTCCAACTTTTACAGATGTTACATCCTGACCTATAGCAATCACATCTGCCATATAATCTTTTGATGTATTTGGATTTATAATATCAGTACCTGGAAAAAATTCCTGTGGTTGTCTATCCTTGATTAATACTTTTCTACCTATTGGTGTTACTTTCATTGGTTTTATTTTACATTTGATCGTAGGCCAACCCTTGACCTCCCCTTACTGATGATTGTTGCTCATCTTTTAAATCTTTATATGCTCCCTTAAATGATTGCCTAATGCTATCAAAGTCTTTAGCTACAGCTCTTATTTGGCTAATATTACCGTCTCTACCATCTGTTATTTGCGTATTGGCCATATATGTTGCCATGTTGTCTAAAGCTTTCTTAATACCCATATATGCACGCATTGTAGGTGTTTCATATAGCTTATAGCACATGTCTAAAGCTAATCTTATCTTACTATCTTCAGGAGACTCTTCTAAAGATACTTCTTCTATAATAATATCCTCTTTCTCATGCTCTGGTAAATGAAAGAAAGGATTCATATCCGGATTAGGGCAGCTCATATAGAACAAGTATTTGAATATACTTAAATGACTATCTGGATACTCATCCATTATATCCTTTAAAAAGTTCAATGTGTAACAGTGATCTGTTAAAACAAGGGCTCCATTATCTATTTCAAAAAGTTTTATTAACATATTATTCTCTTATTACTAATTGTAAATCTGTTACTAACATATCATCAGCACTACTTGTATTTTCTACATATAGTTCTATAGTATCTAAATTATTCATTAGAGTACCATAAACCATAGTAATAGCATCGTTAGGATTTGCACGTACTAGAGTTTGACTACCAGGCAATACTACTCCATTCTTATAAAAGTAAAATACATAATCATCTGCACCTGAACCTTGTTTATCAAATGTTATTGTACAGTGTAAAGAAACATAAACTTGTTTTGTACCAGTATATGTATTTACTCCCGCTGTACTTGTTGTATATCTAACAGCTGCTTGTTGAGTAGCTCCACCACCCATGTTAATTTGCGTGGGTACATTTTGCGTTAAACTTGTGATAGTAGTGTTACCATTTAATGTCATAACAACACCACTTACAGAATTTAATATACCTTGGTTAGCAAATACATCATATCCAATTGTTTGTGGTTGAGAATAATCAGGTAAAAGAACTACAGGTACTTCTGGTAAGAATAATTTTCCTGTAGTTAAACCTACAGTAACAAATGCATTAGAAGAAATTGTTCCAAATCCTGTAGTAGATAATGCTGCTATTTCAATACCATTTTGAGTTTGTTGTGGATGTATTACACAACCATTAATATTTACTGCCCCAAATGATGCTAAGTTATTAGGTAATAGCTCTATCATAGAGCATGTTGCCCATCCTCCTGGCGTTGGTATAGTAGATTCATCAAACCATCTGATTAACTCACAAGATGTTATTTCTATTTTAGATGTGTCTTCAAATCTTAAACCAAAGTTTTGAGCTCTGATATAAAAGAATAAACAGTTATTTATATCTACAAGATCAAAGCCTTTGATATCCATAACATCATATGTACCTCTAAATTGGCAGTTTAAAAATGTAAGAACTTTTAATCTACCTGCATTAAATCCTGCAGGATCAATATTAGTTGCTGATATAATTGACCCTGATGAACTATTACCAGAAAGTCTAACACTTGACATACCAAAGTTAACATCAACTATAGTAATCATAGGGTCTGTACCATCCCATATTAGATGATCTAGGTTTCTATCTAGACCTATAATCTCAACACCTTCTACATTGCAAGTTATGGCAGAAGATATTGTTATCTCACCTCTAATTATATATGTAGTATTTGCTACTAGTGTTGAGGGTAAATCCGAAGCTTCTGTAACCTCTTTAATTATTCTACTATTTACAGTTCTTATTTCTTTACCTCCATCCCAAGTAAGTGTACCATCTAATGTAGCAACTCTACCATCTGCTACAGTACCATCATTAAGATAAATATTTTCAAATGCGCTTGTTATTTCTAAATCCTCATCTGCTCCAGGATTTAATTTTGCAATTGAAATACCCGTACCAGCAACAAGTTTGTTCTCTAAAAAATCTGCTGTAGTATCCGCAGAAGATACTTTAACTTTTGAGGGGTCAACTCCCGGACCTATAGGTAATAATGCTCCAAAATCAGCAGGTGTCATATTAATTATAACGGATTGTGTTGATCCATTTAACCAAACTTCAGTGATGTCAGATCTTAAAGAAAGGTTTCCAGTAAGTATATCACCTAAAATATATTTAGAGTATGACACAACTAAAGATAAATCTAAACTTATTTGCTTTCTAACTAATTCCTTTGGATTTGTACCATAAGGGCTAGATTGAGTTAATATAGTCCTTACTCCAAAACCGTCTAATATTGTATATGCCATTATTTTTTCTGTTTTAACCAATTTATTAAAGCGATAACTTCAGCTTTTAAATATGGTAGTTCATACATTTTAATTTCATCTAAAACAGGTTCTCCATTTATATGCTCATTGATCGGGTACCCATTTTTATCCTCACCTAATTGTTTAAACTTTACATGTTGAACTATAAGTTTACCTATTTTAAGTTTAGGATTGTGCTTTTTAATAATATACGCATAAATACTAAGTTGTAGATTGTAATGATTCAAATTACAGTCATCCAAATGACCTACTGGATTATACATCATCTTTGTTATACCTTCCCAGTTTGTAAATCCTTTTTCTTTTATCTCCTTATTTGTCTTATAATCAGTGATATTAATTGTATTATTTACAATCTCAACTAAATCAGCTTGACCGCATAAGGCAGCAGACTTTAAATAAACAAAATGCTCAGGATAAACACCATCTTCTAACTTTTGCGCTGGAGCAACCTTAACTCCTGAGTTATCAATAATTGGTTTTACAATAGGCATTTTAACACCATACCTTTCAATAGTATCTAAAGATAAAAGATCAGCTTCTCTTTGATTATGATAAAAATTACCAAGCTTAATTGCTCTTTGTGATTCATTTTCCCAAGCTTCAAGTATTTCTTTTGGTGTCATACCATACCATTTAGACTTTTTATTTTTGCAAGACTTTTTTGCTTGAGATTTAGCATCAAAAGGAGGTTTAAACATTCCTATAAATGATGTAACACTAGTCCATTTTATTTCTTCCCCTACACTTTCATAAACATGACCATCCTCTTTAAATATTAATCCCATTATTTCTTTTTATTTAGGTTAAATGCTTTACATACAGCACTTCCAAACTCAGCATCATTAGGATGCTCATCTCTTAGCTCTTGTAGTTTTATATAACTCATATTTGTATATTTAACAGATACATCATGTGTTGAATTTGTATATTCACGGGTATCTCTAAGCTTATCCATATATTGTTTTAACTTACTCGCCATTGTCTAATTTTTCAATTAATAAATCTTCTTCATCTTCAGTCATTATAGCAGGCCACTTGCCTCTAGGACATTCTGAAGATAAAGATCTTGTCTTTAGTTCTAAACTACATCCGCATTCAGCACAACAAGGCTCTGTACCTGACATTAAACAATGTAAACCTTCTCTATCTAGAGCCGTGCATTGTTTGCATATGTCAAATCTTGCCTCAGCTTCAGCTTCTATATGCTCTTGTTTAAAGATATTGTTCTTTATACCTTCTAATATCTGTTTGCTATTCTTAAATGCTTTTAAATACTTACTCAGCCCCATTTCTTTTCTTTTTAAATTCTTGTTTTGCTATAATGTTTGATTGTATTTTATCTTTTAACTCTTCCATCTTAAGTATCTTAGCTTTCATTGAAATAGTTCTATCATACCCTTTGTAAGTATTATTTTCAAACTCTCCAAGTTTGCTTTTATAAGCCTTAATTGACTTATCTAGTCTAGCCTTTCTTATTTTAAATGTACCCAAGCCTTCAACAAAAACATTTGGGTGATCTAATGAACTTAATGCTTTTCTAACCTTACCATAATAAAATGCTATAAAATCTTCCACAACATTCTCATGTATATTTAATTCAGTTGCAATATCTTTTCTAAATTTCTTATGATTCTTCGGATTCATTACCTAGTATTTTAAAATCTAGTAAAACAATTCCTGTAGTTTGAACCTTTATATCTTTAGATAAAGAAATAGTTTTTCTATTTACACCTGTTTTAATCAATAAATTCTTTTTCTCTGCTTTTGTTATTGCATTTCTAGCAGATTGAGGACTTTTGAATATTTTTAAGTCTGTAATCATCTTACAGAAAGCCGGTATATCTACATTATCATTTTTTGCAAGCTCACATAAACATTCTAAATCAGCAGAGCTAATTTGGATTTTATTAAAAAAGCAATGAGTTAAAATCTGATACTTTATTGTATCATTTAAACTCGTTCTTATTTTCTTATCTACTTTATTTACAATTGCCATAATTAAAAACTCATTATCATATCAATCATATCAGGATCTGGATAAATATCCATCTTACCCTTTCTTACATTGGTATGAGATAGTAAACCTTTTATTTTTCCATAATAAGCATCCTCTTGAAATCCAAATGCTTTTACTGGACCATACTTCTTTATAAATTGCTGTAATCCTATACGCATATCAATACCGTCTCTTTCTTGGATGTATTTTAATAGCATATGCGTTTGTTCAACCTGCTTTGATGAATATTTATGCCAAAACTGACGTCCTTTAAAAGCCTTTTCAAGTTCAATAACTTGATCAGGATGCGCCTTTTTACCAACATAGCTATTATGAGCATCATCAAGATAACCAATAGAACATATTTCTAATCCAATAGAGTGTCTATTCATATATCCCGATCCAACTTTACCCAAATGCCAACCATATCCATCTTCAGGAAATGCTTGCACCATAATACCATCATATTCATCATCACCTGTTCTATAGTTTTCACCACCTAAAACAAATTCCGTAGCAACACGCCCTCTTTTATCTCTCCCCCAATAATCTATGCATGCATAAGGATTTGATCCTCCAGCTGTATGATGTAAGAACATATATTCATTCTTAACATTCTTTTTTAGATATTCAGTTTGCGCTAAATAATATTTATGTATTTTTTGACCAAAGTTTGTTGTGAACCATTGACCTTCTCCATCAGTATCTTCATCAACAGCTTCTAAGGTAGGCTTGACAACTTGTAAAAGTTGCCAAGTATTTCTACCTACAATTCCATCTACTTTGATATCATTTTCTAATTGATATTTTATAACAGCTTTTTTAGTACCAGATCCAAATATACCATCTGCTTTAATACCCAATAGCTGCTGTAGTTTTTTTACAGAATCACCTCTTGAACCTTTTTTAAGCAATTGCATTAATCTCTTTTTAAAGTTCTTTTAATTTCTTCCTCTTCTCCTTCTTCTCCTGGGCCATAAGCTTGAGCCATAAATGCCTGAGCTTGTAATCTTTTAGCTCTAGTCTCTTCAATCTTTGTCATTAACTCTTCATACTTAAGTTGAGTCTCAAGATGAGGTATTTGACTTTCATAATACTTTGTGATCTTTTCTCTTCTCTCAGCAATTTCTTTTTCTGTTAGCTGAGTCTTAACACCTTCTTGAGGTGCTTCTGTTTCTGTTGTTGCCATATAAATTAAAATTTGGTTTATATGACCAAGATACAAAAAAAAGTTTAAATGCCAGAAGTTTAATTCTTTATTTTCTTCAGTACTACGTTTCCGTTAACTTCTAAAACAAAACCTTTATATGATTCTTTTACCTCCTGACCTAACATATTATAGTTCTTGCTTTTATTATTTCCACGATAAACATAAACAGGAATAAACGATTCTTCTGCGCCATCTATATCCGTTTGCTTAAGTTTATAATATATGTAGTTAGCAAAGATGTTTCTATCCATGTATTCATAATTGATAACACTATTACTAAACCCTGCTGCTGGTATCTCACTAAGTAGATCCCAATCATTACCATCATCAGATCTGTACACACTAAAATAATCAGATTGAAATTCAGAAGCTGTTGACCATTCTAACAGCTGCCCATCATCTCTTACTTCTGCGGAGAAGTCTAACAACTCTACAGGCAAAGGTGCGGGATCATATACATCTAAAAACCTAACATGTGAAAACTTACCATTTATGTTACCAGAACCCCCGGTTGTATTTAAAACAAACGCAAGAGCAATCGTTGTATTGGGTAGAGTAATTGAATAAAACCCATCAAGATTAGATATATCATAGAAAAACCAACCATTGTCATAAAAATACAATCCAAAAACATCACCATTACGGACATCACTCTCTTGACTCCAGAGTAGTTCAACGCTTGACCATGTACTAAAATCATAGATTGGGCTTTGGAATACGTAGAACTCACCCGCCAAATAGTTTCCTGTAATATTAAAGCAAAGATCACCAGCATGGGAACCAGTGTTACTCCCTGGGCTAGTCCACTCACCAGTATTGTCAAAACTATCAAACGGTTCACTAATTTGTCCATATCCTATAAAGCAATATAACAATAAACTAACTACTAAACTCTTCATCCATTATTTTTTTTAATTCTGCACACCTTAAGTAATACTCCGGTTGATCAATATTCACATAGTAATCAATAATATCCTGAATATCTTTTTTGGTTGGACCGTCAGAAGGATCATAAGACATAAGAGTACTAATACCAAACTTATGCTTCTCAGTCAGCAAATCCTCAAAAGTTAATTCATTTGTCAATACAGCATAAGAATTCTCATACGCAATATCTAACATTGCTTGCTCCATTAGTATTCTTTGCTCATCCGTAATACCACTGTGCTCTTCCTCTGGTTCTTCCATGTGTTACTTCTTTATACAGTAAGATACAAAATTTCTACCCCCCATCCAAGCTTCAACAAAACATACCCCCCACCCATTACTCAAAAAATTTTATACCCCTATTCCAAAATTGTATGTGTTGCATATGCGTTGGGTCCTACATATTCACTCCCCGGCTAATGTCTGCCAGCGGTTCACCCCGCATAATTATTAACTAACAAAAACAAAAAAATGGCAAATGAATCTGTAGTGTACCTTCACAAGGTAAATGTAAACAAAGAAACTGGAGCAGTTTCTGTAATAGTAACCGATGAACCTCTAACATCACAAAGTGCTGGTAAAGGTTTCAAGATCGGCAACACAACCTATGTTTCTACAAGTAGAAGACAACAGGTTACGTTTGGCGTCTTGGTTCTAAAGAATCCAAAGACGGGCAAGTTGCTCAAGAGCAATGCCAACCACGTGAAACTGTTGCAGGCAAAGCCTCAAGGTTTCAAGATCCCAAACATGGAGTTCTCCGAAAACCCTGTGTTGGCTCGTGACACCAAGCAACCAACTGGGATGATGTGGGTAGTTGACGCAGAGTAAAACCTGCGTAGGGGAAGGGTGTAAAAGCCCTTCTGCCTGTTCACTATGTCTCTCTATTATTAATACTTTAAAACAGATAGGGTTTAACTATAACTCGTGTATAAGAAGGTTAAACTTAATATTTAGAATACACCCCTGCGTGATACGTGCTTAACAGCACAAGGGGGTATAACCTATCTGTATTTTTTTCATAATAGTCTCTCTATTGCTACCTATAGCTAGGTGATAGCAGCTTATACGTAGATATATCATAAAATTTTAGAAAGATTGGGCAAGATTAATAGTTTTGCCCTTATTTCTATTAAAAACAAAAGAATTTATTTATTTATGTGTGTGATTGTATTAGTGAGATCACATCATACATAATCATTACCAATTAAAACACTCAGAACTTTAACAATTAATTTAATATATATAGCTATGACTAAAGAACCTATAGTACACATTGACACAAGAGGTATAAGAAATGACATTAATACTCCTTATGGGGATATTACTAATTCTGTTATCTCTACTCTTGATGAATTTCGTATCCGGTATCAGTTAATTGACTACGGTATTCTTATATACGGTATGAAGGAATTTACTGATGATGAAGATGTAACTATCTGGAGAGGTGGTAACCTTATTAGATTTGATTTGTCAACTAGTAAATACATAAAGAACATATGAGAAAGATAATCGCATTAATCAAACAGTATCGTAGTCTAGATGACTATGCTAAGTTACGTATAGAGTTAACTATTATTACTATTGTTTCTCTTATATGGATTCTTTATATACAAATCCCGTAAATCAAAAATAAAATGAGAAAATTAACATCAGATCAATTTATATACTTGTTGGTAATTATTACATTCGTTATTGGGGCAGCTGGTCTGTCCCTTAGTGGAGATAACAAATTACTACAATGTGTATTTGCTATTACTTTAGTTGTTTCTATGCTTATAGCAAGTTGGAAAGGAGAATAAAAAATAAAATAAAATGAAAATACATTTACACTCAAAGAGAGGACTATACACCGTAGAAGACTTCGGTAGAGATTCCATAACGTTAAGCACTAAACACTCATCGTTTAGTGTACCTTGTGATGACTTTAAATGCTTTGCAGGTGGAGTTAACAAACCATCAGATAAACAACGTAAAAGTTTTCTTGGTATTGTTAAACCATTACAGGCTGCTGATGATGCATTTGAAGATGCAAAAGTTCAGTTAACTCAAGAGGTTCTTGCATTAGGTACAGAAAGATACGAAGAAATATATCTACAGAGATTTGAAAAGTCTATGGAGTTATTTGAATCCAAAGGTAAGTTCGGTCTTACTAATTGGAAAGAAGTATATCATAATCTACAAAAGAAGTATGATGACCAAGAAAATGTTACTCGTAAAAGGATGATGGATATTGCTAAAAGAGTATACAATACACAGATTGATCTAACTTCTTGGCAATGTGAGGACGGTATCAAGTTTATCATTCAGAATAATAAAAAAAAGTATAAGCATACTGATGAATGGAGAATGTGCTTTGATCCGTATGAGATACTCATGAACTTTCATTCAAGACTTGATGACTTGTATAATACCTTTAGGTATTCTGATGATGGTTCAGGTTGGTCTACTGCAAATGGTGGATGGATTAAAGTCATTGGAGATATAGTATATCTTTATGCTGAGTCAGGTGACTATGGCGTATACAAAGATAATATTGCTATTGACTGTGCTCATAGGATGTTTCCAGGTAAACAGGTTATATCTTGTGCAGGTAAGCAGTGGTCAGATGTAAAACAATGAGCGTATGGTAGTTATAACGCGGGATTGATCACCCAAACCCTACCAACATAGACAAAGGAAGTTCCTATTAATTCAACAAGACAACTACTTCCCGTCTACAAAAAGATAAAAGGTGTTCCTATTAACCAAACAAAAAACAAATTACACCTCATCTTATTTTAACCAATAGTCAGTTCCTATTAACTAAACAAAGTAGAAGGAGCAGCAGATTTTTGATGACAAATTAGGCATTTATTACTGACCGCCTTGTCAAGGTTCATCTGTTGTAAACCTTCGTTAACCGGTGAGGGGAGGGCATATGCTCTCCCTAAACCACAACACTCAACAATCGTGAAAGAAATTAAATTATTTAATAAAGTATTACAAGGAGATTCACCATCTAATTGTGTAAGCAGAGTGCTATACAAAAAAGCATTCGTAGATTATCAATTAGTATTATCTCCTAAAGCAGACATAAGAAGGATAGGAAATTACTTAAAGACAATACCTTCTAAGTTTGTTACATTCCATAGAGACTTTGAAGCTGTTCGTCATACACCTGAAGCTGTGCTGTACATAGAAAAGTTAGCACATTATGCTAGCACATATGGTACAAACCATACAGGACAGGTTTACTTAGCATCACAAGGTTGGTGTAATGTTACATACAGTGGTGAGAAATTCATTGATGTTATTACTAAAGAAGAACTTAGAGTTAAGTTAGAGAAACTTATCTATGGTAACGTTGCATTATCTGCTGATGATATGTTTGATGCTTTGGAATTAGTTGATGAGTTAGGTTTCCCTTTACATACAAGCATGTGTGCAAACAGGGAGATGGCTATAAGAATTGCATTACGCAATAATGAAGCGCCTGTAACCAATGATGAGGCAATGAGAATGATTAACTATATAGTTACTGGTAACTCTACTGTCATAAAGAATGATGAGACTATTGCTTTGTATAAGGATAATGTCAATACCAACTTCTCAAAGGTTAAGAGTTTGTTAAACAAACTTGACATGGAATACATGGCTAAAGTATTTAATAGATACAAGCCGTTGTTTCTTGCTATGAAGAAGTCTGATGGTAGAATGATTAGTTATATAAATCGTTTGTCTAAACTATCTAAGAAACATCATGCACCATTTGTTGCTCCTATTGAGACTGTATTCCTTACACGTAAGTTTATAGCTGATACTCATAAAGAGAGTGGTGGTACTGCATATTTTAATATTGTTGATAGAATTAGTAGAGGTGCAACTGTATTTCAGTTAGAGAAATACATACGTGCTACAAGAAAGCGTATAAATGCAACAACAAAAATTAGAGATGTCTTATCATATGTAACTATCTTTACTATAGATGTATACAATATCAGAAATGGTAAGCAGTTTATTAAGTCAAACGATGAGCAGATGAGAGAGTATGATGATATAGATCTGAATCATTTGTATCATGAGGTGAGAAGAATTCTTATGAATGAACTTCATTATAGACTAGATAATAAACTACCTAATGGTGTTAAAACTAATCTGAATCTTACTATACCAACTAGTTTAAAAGACTGTGTTGGTAGCGTACCTTACGGTACAAGTATTGACTTTGGGAAGTATGATAACATACAGATAGGTATACATTGGACAGATGAAGAATGTGGTCAAGATCTAGACTTATCAATAAACGGTGATGGATTCCAAGTATCTTGGAATACTGATCAAGTTGCAAATGGTATAGTTCATACTGGTGATATGACATCTGCTACACCTGAAGCTACTGAAATGATATCACTTGATAAGCATGTAGGTAAGGGTAGAATTATTGTTACACCTTATTCATGTAAACCTAATGCTAAGTTTACATTCTTTATTGCAAAGAATGGTGACGTAGATACAGAGGATCCTGTTTCTCATACTAATAAAATCATCAACACAAAAGAAAAAGGAGAGATTCTCTTTATGTCTGAGATGAGATTGAATGGTGAGATAACATTGGGATATATAGATGGAAATGAATTTTACTTCTCAGGTAGAGAGACAAGTAAGAAACGTATACCATCTAAGTTTAACGCTGGATTGATGAGAGGTGAAATAGATCACATGAAAACATTCACAATGTTAGACCGCAATGATAAAGGAGCTACTGTCAGTAGTGCTAAAGATATATTCGAGGTACTAGTGTAAGACTACTAAGCAGGATGTAATAGTCCTGCTCTTTTAATAACATAGTTGTAATAGCTGTGCACAATGGAGTGGGTA
>Ga0070750_10000842_pt1 | contig 17084 bp, 27 predicted proteins | sample VirMetDEL_Nov_24_FD_77013 | JGI IMG/M metagenome (GOLD analysis project Ga0070750, IMG submission 77013) | Aqueous microbial communities from the Delaware River and Bay under freshwater to marine salinity gradient to study organic matter... | ecosystem: Environmental > Aquatic > Marine >...
ATTAAAGAAATACAAAACAAGACTGCTTACCCCGAAAGTGCAAGTGTACAACAAGCCTTATTACAAGTTTGGAATGAAGTAGCGCAGAAATACGAAACCTTTAACACCAAAGAGAAATGAAAGACATAATAGCATTATGCAACCGAGACAAAGAAGATAACGGAATAGAAAATGATTGATTGGATTATTTGTATTGTTTTAGTTGTAGCCTGGAACGGTTACTTGTATTGGAAAATGAAGAAAGAGCAATGATCAGCAAGGATATACCGGATTGGTTAAAGAAACAGACCTGGGATTTTCTCCAGGAGAACAACATGGGGCAACGCCATATGTCTAACGGAACAAAAGCACAGCAATACACTGGCTTACTGGGAGAAAATATGCTGCGATTGATCATAGGTCTACAGCCTAAATTTGTGCCTGGTTACGATCATGGATATGACCTGAAGATGAACGGAGTAAAAGTAGATGTCAAAACAATGGGTAGAACTGTAGATCCTAAACCTACATACGTCAATAACTTTATTGCTTTTCAAAAAGATTTAGATGCCCAGGTTTATGTATTTTGCTCCATCAATAAATTAACCAACGTGTTCTTTGTTTGTGGTGTTATATCTAAAGAGGAACTGTTAGATCAAGGCAGCTTTTTTCCATTAGGAGCGTTGAGATACCGGGATGACAAAACCACAATGAGAATGAAAGCTCCAACATACGAGATACAAAACCATTTACTAATTCAAATCAAAGATCCAGTGGAAATCTGGTCTTACACATTTTACCATGAGCCAAGTTTTTTGGAACGATGACAAACAGCTGCAAGAGTGGCAAGAAGAAATATTAAAAAGAGAGATATATGACAAGAGAAGAGCAAATCAGATTAGTAGGCCAGGAGGTGATAGATCTGTTAGTAGAAAAGAACAAGGCGTACGGAAATAGTGCTTTAGAACCGGCAAACATATTTGCAAAAGGAAGTGCGGTAGAGAATTTATGCAGTAGGATTGATGACAAGCTGATGCGTATTAAAAACCGTGGCATCAACGACAGCACAGAAGACACCGTCAAAGACCTTATTGGTTACTTAATTTTACTTAAAATCGCCTTACATGAATCTACTGGACAAAAAGATAACACTGTTTCAAACAATATATCAGAAGGAAGAACCGATAATACGGACAGTTGGACTCGCACTACAACGTATCCAGAAAGGGAAGAGCAGATCTATTATTGAGGACGTACGAGCTGGACGTTCAGACAAAACTAAACTACCAGTTGTATGTTGGTCAGGACAGTTTGCCAGGAGAGCTGATGATGCGCTCATGGAGCATAACGGTCTTACGATCCTGGATTTTGATAAGCTTGAAGATACACTCCAGGTAAAGAGACAGCTTGCAGAAGATAAATACATTGCTGCAATTTGGGTATCGCCAAGTGGTAATGGTCTGAAAGCTATTGTACCATTAAAGTTCCCAGACAAGCATCGTGATCAGTTCAATGCTCTAATAAATTACTTCAACAAAAACTACGGTTTAAACCTGGATGTCTCCGGTAAGAATGAGTCCAGAGCTTGCTTTGAATCGTATGATCCAGAGCTGGTAATTAACCTGGATGCTGAACCCTATGCTGGTGTATTAATAGATCAGGTAGAAAAGCAAAAGATTAATGCCCTGGACAAAGGGACGGATTACCGTAAGCTGAATATTGCAGCTCGTATTATTCGCCTGGCAGAAGATGGGGAAAAGCACCATGCGTTGCTAAAAGCTGCAACATTGGTGGGAGGATACATCGCAGCTGGTAAAATAGAAGAAGAAGAGGCGTACAGAGTGTTGCTTCGTGAAATCAGTAAGAAGGATATTGAGTCCCTGGAGAATGCTAAAGTGACGATCCAGGACGGCATATCACACGGCAAGAACCTTCCAATACGAGAGGTCATTGAGCAAGAGAGTGATGCCATGAAATCCATAGAGCTGGATGAAATGGATCTGTCGTTTATAAGTTCTGATGACGATGATTACCACTATATGGTGGAGTTTGCAGAAGGAAGAATACCGGAAGGACTAAAGACTGGCAATGAGAATATCGATAAGCACTTCAGATTTAAGAAAGAGATGTTCATCGGCATGGGCCATAGCAACGTTGGTAAGACCACCTTTATGCTCTACTTGATGATAGTGGCGAGTGCAAAGCACGGTTGGAAATGGTTGGTATACTCCAGTGAGAATAAAACAGCGATGGTAAAGGTGCGATTGATGGAGTTCTATCTTGATCGTCCACTTACTGCAATGCAGCCAGGAGAGAGAAAAGAAGCATACAAGTGGGTGAGTAAACACTTTACGCTGATCTCAAATCATGAGGTGTACAGTTATACTGACCTGATCCTGATGGCAAAGAAAACTATGCAAACCAAAAAGATTGACGGCATCTTCATTGATCCATACAACAGTCTCAAGGTCAGCGCATCCGGTAACGGAATCATAAGCACACACGATTATCATTACCAGGCACTGCGTGAGTTATTAACATTTAGTGTGGCTACAGACATTGCCGTTTGGATTAATATGCACGCAATGACAGAAGCCCAGCGTAGAAAAGGACCGGACGGATTGCCAACTGCACCATACGCTGAAGATACAGAAGGTGGTGGTAAGAACGTGAATGTTGCAGATTGCGTAGCCACGGTACATAGAAAGATTCAAGCCCCAACACCAGAGGAAAGAAGGATGGTTGAATTCCATATGCGTAAGGTGCGTACAACAGAATTAGGTGGATCACCAACAAGCCTGGACAGCCCAATGCTTTTTAGAATGAATAGTGACGGCACTGGATTCAGATGTCTCAATGGACCAGACATTTACGATCCAATTGATCATGGTACACCCATCAAGCAAGTGTCAATAAGTTCTACATACGACATAGCTTTTTAACAGTTTTGTTTATTTAACTTTGAGCATGGCTGGTAAGAAAAAAGGCGCAGTAAACAGTAAGAAAAAGACTATCGATGGCATCACGTTTGCCAGTGGACTTGAAGCATATTGTTATGGCAAGCTGAAAGAATCTGGATACGATTTTACTTACGAAGGCAAGACGTTTGAACTGCTACCTGGATCAAAGTACGAAGGAGTCTATTACAAGAGCGTACCAAAGTCAAAAGCAATGCAAAGCTACCAGGCTAAAAAGGTTCACCCTTTGAAGTACACACCGGATTTTTTCAGCTCCAAGCACAAGTTTGTTATTGAAACAAAAGGCTTTGTTCCCAGTCAACATACCTTTCCAATACGTTGGAAATTGTTTCTGCATCACCTCAATGAGAACGGCATGGGAGATTATCAGCTGTTCCTACCACGTAACCAGGAACAAGTGAATGCTGTAATACAAATCCTTAACCAGTCATGACTCAAGAACAACTGTCCGATCTTTACTTTAAAGCCACATCACGAGTGGTTGATGTAAGCCAGGCACTATACGAAAAGCTGCACACTATAAAAGGACACCCTCAAACCAATGAGGAGATGGTCCGCAAAACAATAACGGATTCCATCAAAGAGATCCGCAGTGAATTAGATTTAATTAAAACAGCAGTAGCAGAAATCAATGAACATTATTCTGGTAAGTAATTGGCAAGGGATTAACTACCACAGACTGGTAATACCTATTGGCAAGATTGCAACAAAAGGACTTGCTCCGGTACACATCATTGATGATGTAATGGATCTCTTACACATGGACCTATCCAAGGTCGATAGATTTATATTCAGTAGACACTTACAGCTGACTCCTGAAGGATACCAAACCATAGGTATGCTGCTCAAGGAGAACGACATCAAGGTTATCGTAGATGTTGATGACTATTGGGTGCTGCCTACAGATAACCCAGCGTACGAAGCATACGAGCAGAATCACAACATAAAGCACAGCATTCGTAGAGCTATAGAGAATGCAATTAAGATTGCTGATCACCTCTGGACACCAAACAAGCTAATCTATAAGCAAGCAAAAAAGATAAACCCAAAGCTTACATACACACTCATTCCAAATGCTATTGACCCAGACGAAGGATCGTGGAGCATGAACAAGAACTTTGGATCAGGAGTACGATTTGGATACACCGGTGCAAAGGGACATACAAAGGATGTTAAGAAGATGGGTGTTGATTGGAGCAAACACTACACCTACACAACAAACATTGAAGGGTACGATAAGCTGCTGCACGCTGACGATGTATCACTGCCGTTAAGTCTACACAACTATGGTAAGCTGTACGAAAACTTCAACGTCTCACTTGCACCACTACAATCCGGACTGTTTCATAAATGCAAGAGTAACCTCAAAGCAATTGAAGCTGGATTCACTGGATGTGCATTGATTGCATCAAACACAACACCCTACAAAGAGCTGATCGTACACGGTGACAATGGATTACTGTGTAGCTCATTTCCCGAATGGAATGAAGCAGTAAACAGTATGACAGCAAAAGAAGCCAAACGCCTGGCCGATAACCTCTACGAAACAGTACGAGAAGAATACCACATTGACAATACAATTAAATTGAGAGCAAATGAGTTACAGTAACAATGCAGATCACAAGCTGCTGATTGATGAGGTGCTACATCGATGCGCCAAGATGTACCAAAACCTAGGTTCAGATAGCGGTAAAACAGCCTACAAACAAGCCAGGATTGAAGAGCGTAAACTGCTGCGCGCAGTACGTGATCTTGATCCAGAGAAAATAGATCGCCTCCTGGTAAACACTGACAAGTGAGAATACTCAAAGACACCAAGCGCAAAGCACTCCTGATGATTGAACAGCACGGTAGGTACGCACAAGTACAAGCAATCCAATGCCTACAATATGCCAGGTATGATCGCTGGGAAGAAGAGTATTGGGAAGAAGTGTTGCAAGCCATAAAGCATGAACAAGGATTATAGATCATACATAGGGGCAATGGGTGAACACTTAATTGTTGCAGACCTATTGCGACACGGATTTCAGCCCCATATGCCGGTGACTCATAATTGCCCCTATGATATCCTTGTAACCAAAGGCACAATACGATTTAGAGTCCAGGTGAAATACAGAACAACATACAAAGGAAAGGTCGAGCTTACAATGAGAAGACAAGTAATCGGTGGGTATGTACCCTATGATAACGACTACGACATCATAGCAATAGTTACCGACTACAACAAAATAGCTTACCTAACAAAGTATGAGATCAACAAAACAGTTGTACTGCGTATAACCAAAGCAAAGAACAACCAAGTAAAAGGAGTAAAACAGTTTAATAAATACCAATGTATCAATGCAGCAATCATTAGAGCGAGAGATCAAAGCAATTCACGCCTGGGCAATAAAAGCACCAGGGGAAAGAAAGCAAGTAGAAAGTGAAACACCACACGTAGACTACACACTCACAGTTGATGGAGTGAAGTTAGCAGTAGTAATCACCGTAAAGCAAGGAGTTATAACAGCACGGGAGCTTGCCGTACTTGACAATTACAAGAGCGGTGGGATATGGAAGTTTGCCTACATCCTACACATCACCCAGGACAAAGTACAATACCAGGAGCTGGCACAATTCCAAGGGACAGTGCAAGGCAACACCATAACACCTGGACTGAATACATTTAAATCAATTGCCACATGAACAACATTAAAGAATTAATCATTGAGCATTACAGTGATCACGTTGATGATGCACCACTATTCGCTGATGGGTTTGATGATGCCATCATTGGTATCTGCCCAACATCATTCCGGGTGATCTATAGCCGTAACAAATGCATCAACATACTGATCAAGCAAGGTGATTCCTGGGAAGATGCAGTGGACTATTTAGAGTATAATACGTTTAATACTTACGTTGGAGAGTACACACCAGTTTGGGTGGAAGACTTTGCGTGGGATGATGAGCCAGAACAATGACATACGATCAGGTAAGAAATAGAATTAGATCGCTGGAACTCCGCATAAACTATGGGGTTGGTACACTTGATGAACTGGAAGATGCTCAAGTGCAACTGGATATGTACATTGATATGCTTGATGACTTGGAAGAAGAGTAATGAGTGTATTGGATTGTATTGGGTTAGGAGTGTAAGAAGATAGGGGTGGGATTGTTAGCTCATTGTGTAGAGCTGACCAACCGAGCCGAGCCGTGACCGATCCTGGTCTGGTGGGGTAGGGGAGGGGCTACTGTTCCAAGCCCTACGAAACCACTATTTAACATAATGTATATTATAACCTTTTTCCTTGCAGTTATTACCAGGGGTTCGAGAGGGTAGCTTCTGGAAGATCCGGGTGCGTATAAGCCCAGAAAAAAGCTGAAAGTTTCCTGGGATTCGGAAATGGATCGATGGGGGTGGGGTTTCGGGATCGGTTTCGGTTTTGGTTTCGCACCAGTCGGTAACGTATATAATCCCCACTATCTATATAACTCACCAAAAATGACGATTCTAAACTCATCTGTAAAACAACAAAAAAAACAAGGGGGGTTGTACCCTACTGTTATACAATGCTTTGCAGTGTGTTGGTTAAATGATTGGTATAGCTTGACAATATAAAAAATAGGCTGTAACTTCGCTTGCGTATCGCATCTTGCGGTGTTGTGCTGGAGCTACACCACTTCAATGCTCACGCCCGACAAAGATGATAGCTATGTTGGCTGTAAGATAGGCAAGCTGTATTTATATGAAAGCTGTTAGAGAAAAGGATGTACAACAGAAGGGGTATAGTGACGGCAGTCCGTACCGTAGGAGAAAACACATTGTGATCAAGGGTGATACCATTGACATGAGTAAGACTGGTATAAGCTTACGTTTGATTCCTGACGTTGGTGATGAGAAGGTTGCAGAGCCTTACAGTGGCATCCACAAGTTCCCTGGGGCGAGCCAGGTAAAAGAAATCCCTATTGGATAGATCTGTATCTTTGTATTATGCGTGCAAAGAAGTCTACAAAGTATTACCAGGAGAATCCTGAAGCCAGGAGAAAAAAGAACGAGTACAATAAGAAGTACCACTCTACTCCTTCCAGGAGAGCGTATCGTGCGGAGCTGAATAAGAAGAACCGCGAAGCTGGTACATATGGTAATGGAGATGGTAAGGATTACGATCACACTGAAGGTAGGTTCATGTCAGCATCTAAAAACCGAGCCAAGGATCGCCCGGTAAAGAAAGCACAAAACGGAATGTATCTTCCTCCTAAAATAAGACAGCAACAGCCGGACTATATCAATCCAGGTGGGATGATCCAGGAATCAACTGTAACAGCTCCTATATATAAAGGGCCGGTAACTGCATCTATTCGTTCTGACTATGATCGTGCTATTGGAGGATCTGGTGCTGTTCATGCGTTAAAGTCTCAAGATCCAATTTTTGATTTGGTTGGTGGATTGGGGATTAAGGCTGCTGCTAAAAGCGCACCCAAAGCATTTGAGTTAAGCAAGAGCGCATTAAACTACGTTAAGCAAAACCCTACCTTTGTAAGCAAACACTTGGGTAAACTAATTGGTATTGTTCAAGCAGCAGATAACATAAACGATATAAAAGAACTCAACGAATGAGAGCTAAAAGAAAACCAGGAAGAGAGCATTTCAGAAAAGGTGCGGAAATCAACAAGCAAGAACGCAGAGATATTAAGCAAGCAAAGCGCACTGCTAAAATGAATCGTTCAGAGCGTGCTGCTGAAGCGAGAAAACCAACAGTTGTATATAAAGACACCAAGCAAGATTATGGTACGAGTCGTTCTTATAAAGAATACAATGATGGGGATTTACAGAAAGGCTTCAAACCTCAAGACTCTAAAGAGACTCGTTATACTTTAAAAGAACGTCTTGCCAATCGTAAGGAGTTTAAAGAAGAAAAAAGAAAGCTGGTTCGTAGAGCTGCAAACAATGCTAATAAAAGACGTGCAGAAAACGATGCTGAATACTCCAGAGCAACTGGTCGTGATCTAATGCAAGGCGGTGGCATGATCAAGCGTGCTGATGGAAGTTACAGCAAGAGAGGACTGTGGGATAACATCCGTGCAAACAAAGGATCTGGTAAGAAGCCAACCAAACAAATGCTAAAGCAAGAAGCTAAAATCAAAAAAGATGAAAGCAAAAAGAAAGGAGCATAAGTCTGTTGCCGCTCCTTCTGGTTATCACTGGATGGAAAAGCAAGGTCGCTACTATTTAATGGAAGGCGATTATAAACCACACGATGGAGCTGTGAAGGAAGCGAAATTCCGGATCATGCACAAACACTAAACAAGGGGCTTCGGCCTCTTTTTTTATGCCTGGAAAAAAATAATTGCAATGTTTGTACACATTATTGTGAATAAACGTTATATTAGTAGAGAATTAAAACGAGAGATTATGGAAGATGTAAGAATCTATGATGTATGCCTCACCAAAGAAGAGGTGTTATTAGCCAAAGCTATTATAGCTGAAAAGCTAAAGAAAGAATTTACGCAAGATGTGTTCAGCTTGTATGATAACTTTTTAATACCCCTTCGTGATGAGCAATAAAATTTATGTTGAAGTGTCAATTAAGAGACATGGTGCTTCTAATTGGAAAAAGATTTTTATCAGTGTTGATGACAGATCATTGATTGATGAAGAACACCGTAAGATTTCAATTCAGAATCCTATGTGCTATGTCAATTTTACTTGGGATCAGGGAGAGTCTTTTTTGCTAGGTATGCCGTACCAAAAAGAGAAAGAAGAAAAAAACCTAACTTTAGGAGGGTATGAATCTTTTATGAAAAAATGGTATATGTATGAAAAGAGTTAAAGGCACAATCACCAAGCTCATCCTTCACTACAAAGAGAACGAGCTATCCCCAGAGCAACTCCAAATGGATTTGATAAAAGACTGGGGCATTAAGATTACATGGAACGCTCTAATGCTTCGATGGAAGCGAGCCACTGGCTGAACGATAGAAGTCAGTAACGACAATTCGCCCTCTCTGGGATAGCGCATAGCGAACACGGTAATTGTACTTTGTTTCGCTTCTGAAGATATGATCTTCCGCTATGTTGGAGGGGGTTAATTTATCAAAGTACTTATACATATACCCTTCGTTAACGAGTGGGTAGATCACCATCCTGGCGCAGAACTGTCTGTTCAAATCTAATTGCGCTGTGAGATAATCAATAGTAAAGAATTCCAGGTCATAACAAAAGACCATTGCCATGATCTGCGACTGTGTTAGATCGTGCTTGTCTTTATAGAATCGCAGTGAATTGTATATGTTCTTCAGGGAATCGTACTTGTATTTATCCCTGGGAAGTTTCGCAAAATCACGAAACATCATCTTCTTGGATTTAGCCATTGTATTAAATTGTATTTTTGTAAATAATACAAATTTACGAATTGATGGCAACTCTTACCGGAAATAAGGTTAAAGACACCTACCAAAGTTTATTGAAATTAGAAACCGGCACTGCTTCTTCTACATACAAAGTTGTAGAGGACGGGCAAGGCAATGACACTGGTTTAAAGATTAGCACTACCGGCATCGAAGTATCTGCCTTAAAGTTTACTGCTGATCCATCTACATCGGCTTCAGAGTTAACAGCTCTGGTATATGATGGAACTACAAAGACGGTTAAGGTCCGTGACTTGTCAGCAAATGCATTCTCTGGGGGGCTGTCCTCGGCAATCCTGGTAGGTCGTGTTTCTGTTGACTATACGATTGAAACAAATTATGCCGAACCAGTACTTGCAGCTGTAGATAATGGCAATGCCGATAATTCATATCAGTTTGGTCCAACTGGTGACCTGGAGCTTTCCCCATCTGAAGGAACAATAACTGTGAATACAGCTGGTGTATACCGTGTTAATTTGTCAGCGCATACTGTTACAACTAATTCAAATACAACCATTACCTTTAAATTACTGAAGGATGCAACAACGCTTTTAGATATTTCTCGACCAAAAGCATCTGCCGGGTCATACATGGACTCCTTTGAATACGTTGAGTTCTTTGAAGCTGGAATGGTCATTAAGATGTCTTACAAATCTTCTGGATCAGGAGCGACCCTTAAGGCTAAAAGTATGTTTGAATTAGAAAGAATAGAGTAATGTCAAATCAACATATCAGAAATTTCCTATCGGAACTACGATCCACCATCACTGAAGAAACAAAGGAGTTGGCACGTAAGCACGATATACATCCGGATGATGTAGTATTCCTACTAACTACTGGTGTTTATATTAACGATGGAAATCAGCTGATGGTTGGGGTTACTTCAACAGCTACGAATGAATCCGAACTGGAAGGACTGTTAGACGGAACAGATGCCGTCCTGGATACTTTGTTTGAAGACGAAGAACCAGAGCAAGGAACAATCGAATGGTGGCTCAATAAATTTGGACCGCAAGACGATCAATTATTAAATTAAATGAAGAATGAATATTATACGCAAAATCATTGTGGGCATCAATCCCAAGGATGCCATGGCATACTATGTTGGTATGCGTGCTGGAGAGGGTAAAATAACAGCCATTCTACTGGACGAGAAATATATGTACCAGTACTCCAGATCCCGATATCTTATCTACATTGAAAATAGTGAAGGGACAATCCTTTGGAAGGGGATTGAGAATATGCCTTGTGTGGTAGAATACGATTGTAAATTTAAATAAAATGAAATCACCAGATAAGTTTATTATTAAGATGCCAGAGAAATTCAAGAACAAGATTGCCGTAGGTGATCAAGAGCTTGAGCTGGTGAGTAAATTCGATGAGTTTGGCAACCGAATTATGGAAGCCGAAATTGTAGCTGTTCCAGCTAAACATGAAACCGGTGCAAAGCCTGGGGATCTCCTATACTTTCACCATACTGTTGCATTAAATGATACCTTTTACCTAGGCGATGATTTATACCTTGTACCCTATGCTCCTGGCGGTGGCCGGATGAACTTGGGCCATGCGTATAAAAACGAGTCTGGCGTACACATGATTGATCAATGGATTTTCCTGGAACCAATGGAATCCAGTAAAAAGATTAAGAGTGATGTACTTGAACTTGTACAAGAAGATGTACCAAACGACCGTGGTCGTGTTTGGGCAGATTCACAAGAGCTTTCCAGGGAAAGGTTATCCAAAGGAGATGTCGTGTATTTCAGTAAGAATAGCGACTACGAAATGGAAGTTGATGGCACAAAAGTATGGAGAATGTTAATAGGAGATTTAATGTATGCCGAAGTCTAAAAGCAATTTTACTACGTTAGATGCAGCCCAGCGGTTGCTCTCTTCTATGGAGTTTGCCATAGACAATATGATCCAGGAAATTCGCAAGCCGGTCGACCAAGAGTTATCCGGTTCACAGCGCAAAGCAGAGCTTCAGTCAATTAAGCAGACTGCTGTAGATGCCAAAGAGTTGATCCAGGAAAGACAACGCCTGGAGGAGATGATCAAAACCTTAAAAGAAACTGGCGGTATCAATGAGGAGCAAGATTTCTCTGGCGGATTTGCGGAACGTTTCAGTAAGAAATAATGGCTGGTCTAAAGCAGATAGAAGGCTATGAGGATGAGGTAGTCAATATATGCCTGAATGATACCGAAGGGGAAATCATTGAGATCTCTGGTGTATACATTCAACTTCCCAAAAAGCCTGGAAAGAAAGAGATACTATTCTCTGACAAGAAAAAAGCGGACCAACGATGGCAGCGTATTCCTATGCCTGATGATCTGGTAAAGATTAGATCTATGGACGAGTGGGCAGAACAGCCCAAGGAGTTTAGGTTACGATACAACGCTTATATAGAAAAGGAGTTTGAGCGCAGACGTAATGGCGTGTGGTTCATGAATGACGGTGAGCCAACATATATTACCGGTAGGCACTACATGATGCTCCAATGGTCAAAAATTGACATTGGTTACGGTTACTACCTGGAGTTTCAGCGGAGGCTGTTTCTGCATTTTTCAGCGTGTGAGTTTGATCCACGATCCCTGGGGCAAATCTATACCAAGTGTAGACGTTCTGGGTACACCAATATATCAAGCACCATATTGGTTGATGAAGGAACTCAAGTAAAAGAGAAACTATTGGGGGTCCAAAGTAAGACCGGTAAAGATGCCCAAGAGAACATCTTTATGAAGAAGATTGTACCGGTGTTTAGATCGTACCCATTCTTTTTCAAACCTATCCAGGACGGTACAACCAACCCACGTATGGAGCTTGCATTTCGTGAGCCATCAAAACGTATTACGAAGAAGAACAAAACATCCAATGTTGGTGAAGCACTGGATACTGTAATTAACTGGAAGAACACTACGAATAACGCATATGATGGTGAAAAGCTGCACATCCTATACCTGGATGAAGCTGGTAAATGGGAGAAGCCTACGGATATCCGTGAAGCTTGGCGAATAGAACGTACGTGTTTAATTGTTGGTCGTAGAGTCGTTGGTAAAGCTTTGGTTGGATCAACAGTAAATCCTATGGACAAGGGCGGTAAGGAATTCCGTGATATGTACCACGATTCAGATCCAGGTAACCGCAACTCTAACGGTCGTACGAAGACTGGGCTGTACAAGATATTTGTACCGGCTTACGAAGCCCTGGAAGGTTTCTTTGATAAGTACGGTAACCCAATCATTGAAAATCCAGAGAAGCCAGTGGAGACTATTGAAGGTGACTTTGTGAAAATTGGGGCAAAGACGTTCTTAAAGAATGAGCGTGATGCACTTCGCCAGGATGTATATGAACTGAACGAGGTGATTAGGCAGTTCCCGTTTACTGAAGACGAAGCTTTCCGTGATTCTACAAAAACATCTACGTTTAACATCGGTAAGATTTACGAGCAAATAGAACACAACCAGGACTTGTATCCTAACCCAGTGATCCGTGGTAACTTTATGTGGAAAGATGGGAAGATGGATACAGAGGTGCTGTTTCATCCAGACTCTACCGGAAGATGGTATGTCTCCTGGATGCCAAAACCTCAAGATCGCAACTCACAAAAAGAAGTGTACGGAAAGAGAACACCAGCCAATACGCACATCGGTGTAGGAGGGGTGGATAGCTATGATCTGGATGCTACAGTTGACGGTCGTGGATCTAAAGGAGCTTGTCATTTGTACAACAAGTTTAACATGGCTGCGCCATCTAACTTATTTGTAGCGGAATACGCCAGCCGTCCACCAATGGCTAAAATATTCTACGAGGATGTTTTGATGGCTTCAGTATTCTATGGATACCAGCTTTTGATTGAAAATAACAAATACGGTATTGCTAGGTACTTTGAATCCAGGGGCTACGATAACTATTTGATGGATAGACCAGAACACCTTAAAACATCAAGTGTTGCTTCAAAGACAAAGGGTATACCTTCTAATAGTCAAGATGTTATACAGTCTCATGCCCAAGCTATTGAGTCTTACATACATACTCATGTAGGTGTAAATGAGCAAACCGGAGAAATGGGTAAAATGTATCTAAACAGAACCTTGGAAGACTGGATCGGATTCCGTGTAGATAACAGAACAAAGTATGACCTTACGATTAGTTCGGGGTTAGCTCTTTTAGCTGCACAAAAGTTTAAAGAGGAGAAGCCCAAAACGAATTTTAACGAAAAGAAGTTCTTTAGAACCTACAGACCTATAGAACGTTAAATACTTCCCTTGCTTAATTCACTATATTTGCATAATAGAATATATTGTCGGATATGCAAGGAAATGTAAATAACGAAGGGAAGTACGGTAACTTTCCAGATCCGCTGGCAGACTTTGTAACCAAATCGTCAAAAGAATACGCATTGAAATATGCCATGGCCATTGAGAAACAATGGGGTTCTGCTGATGATGAAGGTTCGTTATTCAGAAAGCGATTAAAGCAATTTGAAATAAACAGAGACTACGCCACTGGTACTCAAGATACCACGATCTACAAGAAGATCCTGACCAGCCTCGATCCAAACGGGGGTGACGGAACTCTTCTAAATCTCGACTGGACACCAGTTCCTATCGTGCCGAAGTTCGTTAAGATTGTAGTCAATAAGATTCTTTCAAAAAAGCCGTATCCGAAAGTTGAAGCTATTGATCCAAACTCCGTAATGGAAAAACAAAAGGAGAGAGATCGCATTCAACGTAGAATCGAAAACAAAGCAATTCACCAGCTTGCACAAGGTTTAGGTTTAAAAGCTGAATTTGATATTAACAGCTTACCAGAAACTACTGACGAAGCCGAAATATACATCAACAACAACCTAAAGACAGTTACGGAGATGGCAGCGCAAATGTCTGCCGCTCTTACTCTTGACTGGAACAACTACGATGAGAAGATTCACCGTAGAGCTGTTGAGGATTTAGTGACGAATGGTATTGCTGTAGTAAAACGTGATAACGATCCTAACTACGGGATTAGTGAAGAATATGTTGATCCAGCGTACTTCATTCATAGTTATACGGAAGATCCTGGGATGAACGACCTGGTGTATGCCGGTCACATTCGTAGAATGACTATCCAGGAATTGAAAAGAAAGGCTGGACATCAATTTACCGACAAGGATTATGAAGAGATGGCTCGCATGGTTGCACATAAATACGGCAACAATCCAACAAAACTATCCAATAGCTACTACGACAAAAACCTACAGCGCAATGCTTTTGGGTATGATGAGTTTATAATTGAGATACTTGATTTTGAATACCTATCCGTTGATGACCTGGTATTTGAACAAAAGAACAGCCGGTACGGAAACGTAGGTTTCTACCACAAAGGGTTTGGGTTTACTCCAACTGGATCTGTATACGACCGTAAGCCGGTGAATATGACTACTGCTACTTTATACGGTGGCAAGTACATTATTGGTACAAAGCACGTCTTTGATTACGGAATGAAAAAGAACTTGCCTCGCAACGTTCATGACTTAACCCGAACTCGTATGAGCTACTCTGTTGTAGCTACCAACATACGCAAGATGATGCCAAAGTCTATGGTAAACTCCGTTATTGGGTTTGCTGATCAAATACAACTTACACACCTTAAAATCCAACAAGCTATCGCCAAGGCGAAGCCGGATGGTTTGATCGTAGATATTGAGGGACTTGAAAACGTGCAGTTAGGGCGTGGAGGCGAATTGCAACCTTTGGATATCCAGGATATCTACGAACAAACTGGTGTGTTCTACTACCGCAGTAAGAACCCAGAAGGTGGATTCCAAAACCCTCCAGTACGTCCATTGGACAACAGCATTAGAAACATCAACGAGTTGATTGGTTTATATAACCACTACTTACGCCTGATCCGTGATGCTACTGGTATCAATGAGGTTATGGACGGATCTACGCCTAAAGGTGAAGCTTTAGTTGGTGTTCGTGAGCAACAAATGCAAGCTGGTAACAACGCTATTTATGACATCACTAATGCTGCGATGGTATTGTACCGTAAGGTTGTAGAGGACATCGTTAAGTGTATCCAGGTTCTACCTAAAGAAAGCGTACTGTTTGGTGTATATCAAATGGCTGTAGGAGAAAAGAACATGAAGCTCCTGAACAGCTTCCAGGATCTACCAATGTATAATTTCGGTATCCGTGTGGTGTCTGAAATGAATGACGTTGAAAAAGCTTACCTGGAGCAAAACATACAAATTGCGTTAAGCCAAAAGGAAATAGACCTGGAGGATGCTATTGCTATACGCCAACTTAAGGATGTGGATCAGGCAGAGCAGCTGTTAATCATTAGACGTAAGAAGCGTATTAAGCAGCAGCAGCAAATGGCGCAACAAAATATGATGGCGCAGTCCCAGGCAAATGCCCAAGCTGCTCAAGCATCTGCCCAGGCAGAGATGCAAAAAGAGCAAATGAAAGCACAGCTTGAGATGCAAAAAATGCAATTGGAATCCCAGGCAAAAGCACAGTTATTGCAGCTGGAGTACCAAATGAAAATGGAGCTTGAGAAAGTTAAGGGTCAGTTTAATATGTATAAAGCTGATGCGGAGAAACAAGACAAATCAGCTCTTGATGTAATGAAAGAAGATCGCAAAGATGAGCGTGTTAAGAAGCAAGCTGTAGAGCAGTCAAAGCTGATTAGCCAACGTCAAGGCGAGCGTGGGGAACTCCAGGAAGCAGATGATGATCCATTAGAGGGCCTCTTTTAAATGACTAAATTTGCAATATGGCAACACAAATAAATTTAGACAACTCAACCAGGGTAGATATTACTTGTCGCAAGGGGGATACGTTCAGTTTAGAATTAACCTTTACAAACGATGCTGGTGCTGCAATTGACTTGACGTCTTACACCTGGAAGATGGATGTAAAAGAAACAGATACGTCTGCCGGAGATATTATTCCTGATGACAGCTTTACATACACTGGCAACGCTGATGGTGAGCTTACTATAACAGCAAGCGCAGTAACAATGGCTGCCGTATCTGGAGGTATTTATGTTTATGATCTTCAGTCTACAAACAGTGGTGTTGTTAAAACCTGGGTTTACGGAGTATTCAAGATTAACGAAGACATAAGTGAGTAATATAAATGTTAGTTCTGGGGACAGTATTTCTATTAGTAGTGTATCTACATCTACCAATGCTGTCACCGTTAAAGACTCTTCAGTAAACGTAAGTGTTACTGGTGTTATCGCTTCGACAATCGGTGATAAAAACTATGTGCATGATCAATCAAGCGCAAGTGCTACCTGGAACATTACTCACAACTTAAATAAAAGACCAGCTGTATCTGTTGTTGATTCGGCTGGAACTCAAGTAATATGCGATGTTCAGTATTTATCTGATAATGAGGTAACACTCACTTTTGACGATTCTACCGCTGGAAAAGCGTATTTGAATTAGTATTAAATTTGTAACAAAGAAACAAACAGATCATGGCATTAAGAATAGTATCGGGACTGTCCGCAACCAGCATAACCCTAACGTCATTTCTTGACCTTGCGAAGAACGAACTCCGCAATGCTCAAATTCAGAATTTATCAACTACGCAAATCGCAGCGATCAGCTCACCAGTACAAGGGCAATTCGTATACGATAGCACTTTAGACAAGCTAAAGGTTTATGATGGTGAAGCCTGGACTTTAGTTGGTGCTGCTGCCGATGAAACCACTATCACGCTTTCAAGTAACACGCTTACTATTAA
>Ga0070750_10000843_pt1 | contig 17083 bp, 19 predicted proteins | sample VirMetDEL_Nov_24_FD_77013 | JGI IMG/M metagenome (GOLD analysis project Ga0070750, IMG submission 77013) | Aqueous microbial communities from the Delaware River and Bay under freshwater to marine salinity gradient to study organic matter... | ecosystem: Environmental > Aquatic > Marine >...
AATATTGTAGGCGACGGTGGAGATCCTGTCACTCAAAGACAGATAATATATAAATATAGTCCTGAAAGTTCAGATATTCTCGGAACGCTTAACCCAAGCGATCTAGCTTTTTTGTCTGCCCTTTCTCCTCTTGTTGAATCTTTAGAATCAGAAGCTTTAAATACTTACGCTCTTGCTTTGCGTGTAAGAAACGGATATCAAAGTTCTACTATATACGGGGACAATATATTAAAATTTGGCCCTATTATAAGTAAACAACAACCCAGCAATTGGAAAACAGAAATTCAAGAAGAATTCAATCGCACAGGTCAAGATCAACTACAAAATCAGTATATAGGATCGTTTTATGATTTTAATCAGACAATGAACGGGAGGAAATTAATTGGAAAGCTGCCTTCAGAGACGGATCTTTTCCAAATGGCTTCTGACTATGCGAAATTAAACTTTGGACTTTACTTTTCTGCTCCACTCTCTGAATCGCAGCTTGAACATAGGCAATATCAATCTTTAGGAGACTCTAACGACGGAAACATTGATGATTTTAGTGTTATTCCTGTTTTAAGAAACAAAAAAATTCGTCAAGTCCCTGAATTGTCTTTTTTAGTTAGGCTTCTTGCATTTAATGACAGGGATATATCGAACATAACAATTGACCAGTTGGCTAGGGCTTCTTATAAAGACGCCGGATCTAACCCTACTGGAGGTGGAGAATACGTATTGCTCTGTATAAAGCATTTATTTACCGGACTATCCGTAGACGGAGAAGACTCATTCGGAAGCGATATTAAATCAAATTCTTTAATTGTGAATGTAAACCCTAAAAAGGGTATTAGCACGAAACATCTTTTGTTATCGACTGAATTTAATAGCGTTTTTCAAAAAATATATGAAGCTTCCATAGATGCCTTTTTAGAGGAACGGTCTAATATGAGAGCAAAAAAGCAACTTAGATTTATTAGAGTAAGGCCTGATTCTGGAGGCTCCTCTGATGGTAATAACGATAATACTGAACCCTCCTTGTCTGATGTAAACTCGATAGACACAATAAAGTCTGATGTAAAAAACTTTTCTAAAAGATCTTCTCAAGTTATAGACCAAAATATTTTAGAGAAAAGAATTTTCCAAGAGAACATCCAAGATATTATTCCTTACTTTGAAGGTCCATTTATCAAGGCCTCTGTTTCATATTTCAGACCTCCCGTAAAAGAGGATTTGGATATAACAAAAGGAGTTTCATCTATTTCTATCTCTATGTCTAGTCAAGGGATTACCACTAACGTAAATTATTCTTCATTGAAATTTAAAGATATTGATTTTAATCTTCTCTCTGAAACTTTTGGTTATTCTAATTCGATACCTACGGCTCCTCTTCCTAACCTTCCTGCTTTTCGGAAGAAGTAGGTTTATTTTTACGGAATATTTTATCGTAATTTCTGTCGTATTTCTTTTTATCAACAGATCTGGGTTTATCCCCTTTGCCAGCCATAATTGTGTTTTAAAGTATAAAGAACTCGCTTAAGTTAAGTCGTTTTTAACCATCTTTCTGACAAGTTCTTGAAAAGAAGTTTTAGGTTCCCACCCTAGCTCTTGCCTAGCTGGAGTTGAATCGCCGTGAAGAATCGACACCTCCGCAGGTCTATAGAAATCAGGATTAATTTTTACAAGAGTGATTTTCTTATTGCCAAACAGGTCTTTAATTTCAGTTTGGTATTCTTCTTGCAATTCTTTTCCAACCCATTCCCCTTTAATACCTACTTCCTTGAAGGCTAATTCTACAAATTCTCTAATAGAGTGAGTTTCGCCGGAAGCTAAAACATAATCTTTAGGCTTCCAATATCTTGCGTCTTTATCGTTTAATACTTCCAAAGGGACACTTTGATTTAGCATTAGCCACACCCCTTTTATTGTATCAAGGCAATAACTCCAATCCCTTTTGGAGTCTAGATTACCTAACTCCATAGGCTTGACCGCGCCGTTACTCATTTCTGAATAAATCCTAGCTACATTTTGTGTGATCTTTCTAGTAACAAATTCAACTCCGCGCCTCTCCGACTCATAATTAAACATGAACGGCTGAACGGCATAAAGCCCATAAGATTCCCTCCAAACTTTCACAACATTTCTTGCTGTGCATTTTGAAATGCCATATGGAGATCTAGGCTTTTGAGGATGATTGATGTCTTGAGGTGAATAGTCTACATTTCCAAATTCCTCAGAACTTCCAGCGTTGAAATATCTACAATCTGGAGCATATTTTCGAATAGCCTCTAATTGGTGCATTACCGGAATGGCATTGGTCATCATGTGGTTAATTGGCATATCCCAACTATTACCTACAAATGAATTAGCTGCAAAATTAATAAAGTAGTCAGGCTTTTCTTCTTGAATCACCCTTTCTGTATTTACTGGATCGGTTATATCCAAATCAACTAATTTAAACCTTTCATTGTTTTTAATATGAGAAATATTACTATGATTATCTACAGACAGTCTTCTAATTCCGCCTATAATAACATTATCAGTTGATTCAAGCAAAAAGTCAGACATTACTGATCCTGCTTGACCTGTTACTCCAGTTATTAAAACCTTTTTCATTATCTTATATTAATCTTTTGTGTTCTCTTAGCCTGTCTATTTTTTAAAATCTCCAGAAGTTGTTAAAGTCTTTCCGTATGACCATTCGTTTTCTAGTCTTTCGATTTCTTGGAATTCATGTTTAAGAATATGAAAGCGATAAAAGTTCTTCCAAACTCTGTGAGAATTAATCCAAGAATGGAATGCTTTGACATCGCTCTCTTCAAGCCAAACCATAAATTCTTTTAATCCCTCTATGTCCAAATTGAAGTCATTCATTTGAGCTACTTCCCGAATGTGCTTTCTGATAATTTCGGACCTTTGGAATTCTTCGAACTTGTCCTCAAGGCCTAAGAGAAGGTGGTTTGATCTTCCGTATACCCAAGCGTAGCGAGCTTCGTGGTTAATCTTGTTATCGATAGGTCTGCCTCCTTCTTCTCCGTCTTTAAGTCTCCAAGTGTGCTCTTTAAGGTCTTCACTATAATTGTGTTTTAGATCGATAGCCTTTCCTTCTTGGCCCTCTAATCCAAAATGAGGGCTTCCTTTGAAAAACATACTGTCATTATATTTAAAAGCGAAAATCTTTCCATAATTAAAAACAGTTCTAACGCCATTCATCTCCCAAAGATTTGTAAGACTTCTTATGTTTTTTGCGAATTCTACATTAAACCTTTCTAGGCTATCCCTAAAGAGACACCAATCGCCACTTTGAAGTCCACCTTTTAATAGAATATGGTTCATGCTGTAGTCGTGGGAATTAACCCACTTTTCGTCCAAAATTCTACCTGAACCCTTTCTTTCTTCCAAAAGCTCTCTAGTCCCATCTGTAGATTCGTGATCAACAAAAATTAGACCGTCAACTATTTGCCAAATAGGGTCTGTCAACTCTTTGACATTATCAAGCTGATTGGATGTCATTCCAACTAAATAAATTTTACTCATTTCGACTCCTTTGTTGAAATCCTGTATTCGTATTCTGCGAAGTTAAATTGAACATCTTTATTCGAAGAAAATAAGTCCCTTTGTCGAGTTCTTGTATCGTGGTATGCCCAACCCTCATCTGAGCCTCCCTTTCTTTTAGCGCAAATGCAGCATCCATCTTTTGCAGCTTTAATTAGTTCTATTTGTTCTTCGTATGTCATTTGCTTACCTCAGTGTAACAAAAAAAGTATGGAACGTCAATCCAAAAATTTATATCATCTTTAGATTCTCCAATAAAAGAGGAAATCTTATCTCCATTTATATAATACTTTCCAGAAAAAGCTCTCAACTTGTCTTTTTTGAATGCTCCTTCAAACTCTTCTTTAAGAGACTTTGCCTCTTCCAGCGATTTATCTTCTTCTATTTCGTAGTCGAAGAACTTAAGCCTTTGATCTTTTAACTTTGATTTGTCGGTGCATTTCAGTTTAAGATTTATTCCTAAAGATCTGATTTTATTTAAATCTTCTTCTTCGAATTCGTTTGAACTGTATTCTATTTCTGAGATTTTGCTTTTAGTTAAATTTAGAAAATGATCTGAAAAAGGCCGATCTGTTTTTAGTTTAACTCGGTCATTAGATTTATTTAAAATGCTCAAACAAATATTCTCATTGAAGCATAAATCCATTCTAATAACTATATCACAACCAGACGGCGTTTCAACCTTTGGCATTTCAGTGGGAATGATATCAACCGTTTTATGCAAGAATTTTTTCCCAATATAAGTGGTTTCAATTGAATTGTATGTTTTAAAACCTAATTGTTTAAAAACCGCGTTGGCGATTTGTTCTGGTTTTAAGATATCAATCTTTTTTGGGTCTTCGCTATAAGAAAAGGAAGGTTTATCTCCTCCTCTATCTGATTCTATAACGATAGCTTTATCTTTATTCCAAATTGGATCGCAAGTCTTTGCGTAGGAGTGAGCGTAAATAGAAACGGTTGGAACATCGAAATGAGAACACAAATGAACAGGGCAAGAATCAATTCCCACATGGCATTTTGAACCTTTTAAAATGTGAAAAAGTTGATTAAAAGTAGTATTGTTAATAAATTTGTGGACACCTGTTATCTGCGGGTCCTCTTTTGTTCCAACTTGAATTAAAGCAATACCCCTCTTCTCTAATTCGGGCCTCAAAATAGATACGACTTCCGCCCAATAACTATAGTTCTTTGCAGGGACTTTATCGCTAGTGTGTATAGTCACGTAATTTTCATCCGTCAAAGGGTAAAAATGAGGAGATAGGATTGGTTTTCCAATATCTACATTTAAGTCGCGAGAGTATAAATCAATGAGGTGCATTTATTTGTCAAGAGAGTTGTGCATATAGTTTAAGTGTCTCTGTGATCCTATGAAAGGAAGGAAGGCGATATCTACATAACCTTCCCATGAGCCTTGCCCTTCCCAAATCAGAAGGTTGTCCATCCCAGATTCATAAGGTATTAAATTTTCAATATCAGGATGAGAGTTGATTAGTGGAAAAAATTGAGTTTTAGTCACGAAGTATATTTTGTAATCTTCGTATTTCTTTTTTAAATTAGAAATTAAAGAATTCACCATAAGCACATCTCCTGCACTTTCTGGCATAATTACAGCTATTCTTTTCTCGTTTTTTGATGTGAAGTAGTCTTCTAATAACCTTTCTTTATTTTTAATTTCCTGAGCTTTTTGTAAAGCAGTTTTTTGCAAAAATTCGTATACCTTTTTTCTTCCATTCTCTTTTATAAGAGAGCAACCGTCTTGAATTTCTACGTCTATAGTCTTTAAGTTTTTATTAAAAATGTTTTTATAAAGACTAATCAACCATTCTTGATCTGGAATTTCTTCGTTTAAGTCTGGTTCGTATTGGTAGTTTGGTATTACGTCTTCAAAATTAAAGTCCCAATCTGTCTTTCCTAATCCTAAAAGTATTTCTTTTAATCTGCTAACTGTTTTTTCAACAGAAAAGTGTTCTTCTACACAGGCTCTGCCTTTTTTTACTAATATTTCTTTGTCAGAAGCTGCCATGTCATCTACCTCTGCAAGTCTTTCGCAAATAGAAGAGGGCAGGGTTGATGCCTTGATAAAATCAGTCATCGGCTCTCTATACTCAACCCATTCTAAAGGTAATCCTCCTCTATCTTCATAACAAGAGTCTGTTCCGCAAGAATATTCTGTAACTAAAGTGATAAGACCTGCCGCCTTCGCCTCTTGAATAGGTAACTCTTGACCTCCGCTTGTGAATGGATGGCAGTAGACATCCATTATATTATAAACTTCGTTTAACTGCTCTTCTGTTAGCCCGAATAAATTACTTTTAGTGACAAAGCCTTTCTCATGGCCGCAATGATTACATTTAATTTCTTCGCCCTTGTAAGGTAAGATGGAATAGTCCCTACAAGATCTGCAAATGTATGTAGCTAGAATGTCATTCCTATCTAGCCCTTTCTCTTTTATGTATTTCTCTATATCCCAAGAGTTATCTGTTTTAGGCCAATCGGTATGAAGTAGAAGCTTTGTCGGATTTTGTTTTTTTCTACTGTTTTGAAACAACCTGAATCCTTCTAAAAGATTTGGAACAGATTTCCTTAATTGGTTTTTAAAAACGAATCCTGTAACAAATGAATCTTTTAAGCCGTGATTTTTTCTTAGTTCTTCTCTTTTCTCGTCAGGGAGTCTATAAAAACTAGAATAATCTACAGCGCCATGAAGAGTCTCTACATCATAGCCTTTTTTCTTCATAGCTTCTTCTGCGAAAGAAGCCCAAACTAAAAACTTATCCACCTTTGGTGCTAAATGTTCTGCTTGATCTAAAATAGGAAGACTATCCAAGGTAGTCCAAATCACTGTATTAATTTTATCAAACCATTTCTTCTTAACCCAATTGAACGCCCAAATATCTTCTACTCCAACTATAATATCAGGCCTTTCTTTCTCTATAATTTTGTCAATAGTGTAATTTCCGTAACTGGCGAGTCTTTTTTTATGGGGATCGTTTTCAATCTCTTGAATTACCTTCCCTTCTACAGGGTAAGTTCCGTAGCTTTTCCACGGGGTTTTTAAATCAGAAGAAAAAGGAACGCCGTTAGCGCCCTCAATAACTTCGAATCTTTCATCTTGAGATAAAAGTCTAAGAACATTTTTCTGGTTTTTACCAAATCCAGTTAACGCCTTGGACGTATTAGAGATAAATAATACTTTAATCTTTTCAGACATTTTAAGTATAGCTTCTTAGTGTATTGAGAGTTTTGTGAACGCGCTTCTTTGGCTCGCCTTCGATTTAACCTTAAAATGGAATTGAATCTTCGTCTTCTTCAGTTTCTGACTCTTCTTTAGGAGCTTCTGGTTTTGGCTCTGATTTGTTTTGAGCCTTTTTCTTGAACTTTTTATCTTCTTCTTTTCCTGCAAGAGAAACTGCGGATACAATATATTTTTCCAAATATACTTTAAGAGCTTCCGCTTCTCCGCTAGAGATAGAAACGGTCGCTCCTCCGATACCGAGTGCATAGTTATCCACCTCGTTTACTTGATAACCTTTGTCTCCTTCTCTCCCAAACGTTCTTTTAGTGACATAATAAGCGAATTTAATCCAAACTCCACCTTCACCGTTTTTGTGGTAAGTTTGGAAAGGAATGTTGGTTTTAAGAGTGTGGAGGATCTCACCAGCCTCAGTAACACTTAGTTTTACGACCTTTTTATTCGCTGGATCGTATGTCGAATTGGCAGACCCGTTCCAAGTTTTCTGTGGAACAAGTTCTGCAAACAGAAGCTCTTCCCACACATCTTTCTTGTCATTTTTCTTTAGAGAGGTCTTGAATTTTAAAATTCCTCCCTTTCCACTCTTCGCTGGTTTGAAAATAGTGTAATTCATAGTAACTAATTTCCATTATTATAGGGCGGAATCTATGAAAAACAAACTAAATCCTAGACAATATGACCCATATGCTTTAAATACGCCTAGCGGGAACTTGATTTTCGAGGAGCAAGTAGATCATTTTGATTGTCATTTGTCTGAATATTTAACTGGAAACTTCAATATAACGGGGTCACTCCAAGTTAATGATGGATCTTCTCTGTTTGTAGAGAATGAAAATGTTTACCTTTCTGGTAATTCTTTTATTACCAACTTGAATTTGGGAAACTCCAATAGGACGGCTCCTATCGCTTTTAATTCAGTAGGAAACAGCGGTGATATAGCGTTTGATACAGGCTATCTTTACCTTTGCACAGGGGACAACGCTTGGGGTCGAGTCGCTGTATCGGCTTGGTAATCTAAAAAATTGGATTACCTGTATGGTGTAGCATTCTTTCTACAACCATTCCTAAAACCAACAAGCCATTTAACCAATGATAAGCTTGTAGAGGTCTGAAAAGGTAGAACAAAAAGCCAACATACGCAGCGGCAGCAACGGTAAAAGAATCGACAATATTCAATCCGAACACCGTCAAGAAGGAGAAGATGAAGAACTGGACAGCTTTAATGTAATAAACTTTTTCTCCTGTTCTCCTTTCTTCTATATCTCCATATTTGCTAAAAACCGTTTTCCCTGTTTTTTCTGGAACCCAAAAGTTCTTTTGAAATCTAAAATGAACCCACGCCCAAATTGCTAGGTATAGGTAAAAGAACTTCGATCCCTCTAATGCTGCTTGTATTTTTTCAATCATTTTTATCCTTCACAACTATTGCAATGATTTAATTTTCTATAGAAAGCTTGCGCTGCGTTGGTGGAGTGTTGGTAATACAATCCTTTAATTCCAGACTCCCAAGCATAGATCAATAACTGATTAATCTCTTTAGCGGAGGTTTCTGGAGGAATAGTAATGTTTAGACTTTGCCCCTGATCAATGTATTTTTGCCTTTGAGCAGCTTGCGTAATGATCTCTTTCTGAGAAATCTCAGCGAAAGTCCTAAACACGCCTTTTTCTTCATCTGTCAAATCTTTGAGATGTTGAACAGAACCATTGTTTCTTAGGATTGAATCCCAAGTCTCCTTAGTATTCAGGCCTTTTTCTTCAAGAAGCTTTTCAAGAAACTCGTTCTTGATGGTCGCTTTAAACTTAGCAAGATCCTTTACATAGTAATTAGATTTATAAGGTTCAATTGATTGACTTACTTGGCCCAAGATAAAAGCAGATGACGTATTAGGAGCGACTGCCATTCTTGTCGTCCATCTTTCCCCGTATCCTTTTAGAAGAGGAGGTTCGCCATATTCCTTAGCTGCCTTCTTGGAAGCCTCTAGGCTTTGTTCGTGGATCGTCTTGAAGATTTCTGTATTAAGCATTTGAGCCTCAAGAGATTCAAAAGCAATCATTTTACTTTGAAGTAATGAATGATACCCTGTCGCGCCTAGTCCAATTGCTCTTTGATTTTCTGCAAATCGAACAGATCTTTCTAGATGCTTTATTCCTTTCGCCTTTTCAATAAATTCAGATAGAACGGCATCTAAGAAATAACAGAGAACCTCTACAGCATCCGTGTCTTTCCATTTATCATAATGCAAAAGATTCATAGAAGCCAAGCAGCAAACGAAGGACTCCTCTGGAGAAGAGTGAAGCATTATTTCATTACAAAGATTACTGGCATTAATCTTCAATCCTTTGTCCTTGTAAACTTTAGGGGCTTGATCGTTTGCATTGCCTCTAAATAAAATATAAGGCAACCCTGTCTCAGATCTTGACTTAATAACAGAAGCCCAAGTTTCTCTTTTTTCTTGATCTCCTTTGATCATTGATTCCATCCAATCGTTATCAACAGAAACACCAGTAAATAAATGCTGAATTGGATGACCTTCTTGCTTGATCTTTAAGAATTCTTTGATGTCGCCATGATCAATCGGGAGATAGCAAGCCATCGCACCTCGTCTAACTGAACTCTGTTTGCAGGTATCCACTAGAGTGTCAAAGATTTTCATAAAGGAAACAGATCCATCTGACAATCCTCCTGTTGAAATCGGCGCTCCTCGATGTCGAACGTCTCCGAAGTAAGCAGAGGTTCCACCACCCATTTTTGTCATCATTCCGATTTCCGCTGTAGTATCCAAAATACTACACATACTATCTTCTGTATAACTGCCAAAACAGGCAATCGGTAGACCTCTTTCTGTCCCAAAATTAGCCCATTCTGGAGATGAGAACAAGAAAAATCCTTGTTCTACATAATCTAAAAACTTTTCTACATATCCTTCCTTCTTTAAGAATTTGTTAGCCGCCTCTGCTAATCCATTAATTCTAGATATTGGATCTTCTCCTTTTTGAAGGTATCCGTTTTCCAAAAAGATTTTGGATTTTTTATTTAACCATTTATATTTATCTGACATACTATTAATTTATAAAACTATAACTTAAACTCTTTTCGCCTCTAAATTCCAATCGTCTGAACTGTGCTTACTTAAGGCAAACCCTTCTTCATTTAGGATTTTTTGCATTTTTTGAAAGGTTTTTGTATTCACACCGGACCTTGCACCTTCCGAGTGCGCGAACTCAAACACTATACTTTCGATGTTAAATGACGAGAAATTAATTGCAGAAATTAAGGAACAATCTAACCCTTCTGCATCGATGAACAGTTTGTCAATTTTGCTCATTTTACTATCCTTCAAAATGTCATTTATGTTTTTCGACTTCACCTTCTCACTCTTTAAATTTTCTCGACGATGACCGTGCATAATTAAAAAATCCTCAGATAAAGAATTGCAGCCATGTATTTTATCACAATCTGGAGAGAAGAATAAAACCTCAGACTCTTGAGAGTCCACTACCGCCAAGTTTAAAAAGACGAAATCATGATTATCACATTTTTTATATCTTTCCTCTGCTAAAAGAAGAGCAGGTTTATAAGCATCTATTAAAATAACGGAGCACTTTTCTTCTGTTTCATTTAGGAATTTAAAGACATGATCATCTCCATCGGAGCAACCTATTTGTATAATATTCATGACTAAAATAAGTCGTCTGCTGTTATTGATTTATTTTTTCTGCTATAAGCGGTTGGCCTTTGGTCGAAAAAGTCAACATGGGTATCACTATAAAGTTCTTCGTTAAACCAATCAGTTTTTAAAATCTCTTCTTTATCTACTTCAAATATTGGGTCTAATTGTATTCCAACTAATGATTGATTTAAACGATCTTTTACAAATTCTTTTACTTGATCTTTTTTAATAAAATCAGTGTCTCCATTATCGAAAATCCAATCTAAAACTTTTTCTTCTGCTTTGTAGGCTTTTTCACAATATTTTACAATTAAGTCTTTGAATTCATCATTGAAGAATTCAGGGTGCTCATTTCTAATTTGGTTAATTAGGAATGTCCCGAATTGACCATGAATTGCCTCTTCTTTTGAAGTCGCAGCAACAACGTTATTAATATCCTTTAGCATCTTTCGATGCTTGTTGAAAGACATGATAATAAAAAACTGAGAAAACAACGAAACGTTTTCGATAAAAAGAGAGAACAAAACAATAGACTTGATGAAATTAGCCTCAATCCTAGCATTGGCAAAATCTTTATACTTTTTAAGATAGTTGTGTCTATCTATAATAACTGGTATATCATAGATCTTTTCAAACTCGTCATTCAGCCCCATCGTCTCCAATAAGTGACTGTAAGCTCTTTCATGCCTTACTTCGCTTTCTGCAAAAGTAGAACCTACCATATTGATTTCAGGCAAGGGTAAGTGGTCGTGTAACTTGCCCCAAAAAGTTTTGACACTGACCTCGATTTGAGAGATTAACAATAAACACTTCTTAACTATATCTCTCTGGTAATCATCGAGTTCCGTATGGAACTGCTGAACATCTGTTGTGAAATTCCACTCCTTATGAGTCCAATATGAATTATTTATCGCGTCTGTGAATTCTTCACATTGCGGGTAACTAAATGGTTTTAAATGGTCTCTTTGGATAAATAAACTTTTGTTCATATGCTTTCACTAATTTACACAACTACACCTTGTTTTCAACAAATTTCTTCAACAATATATCGACTATTACAAGTTTCAACGATATTACCTTCTATTGTCTGAATTATACTGGATCTAAAAAGGCCGTCTGCTTCAACGCCATTCCTTGCGTCTCTTGAAATATAAATAAAACCCTGCTCCTCTACGTCTATAACTAGCCTTCCTTCTACTTCATATTCAATTGGAACAGACATCTGATTTCCATGAACTCCAGTTTCATAATCGTCAAATTTTGGCGTTTTATATTTAGGCTCGCTAGAAGCGGCGATCTTTTTAACTCTTACCCTTCTGTTTTTTTCCATTGATCTAATTCTGAAATTTTCAAATTATAACAATCCCCTCTGACGGTAAATCCATTATCGCCGTCTTTTTCACCCTTTTTTAGAAATCTAGCCTTCTTAAAATAATTTTCCGAAGTTTCGGTCCCTAAAAACCACCCTACTGTCAAATCTTTTTTTACCCTGACAAAGGCGTAACGATCACAATCCTGCTTCTTACTAAATGCGGAAACAGAGCAATCGTAATAGTCTTTAGGGACAACTGCTGTCTGCTTTGATTTAACGTCAACTTTCGTTCCATCATCAAGAACAAGGTCGTATTCAAAGGTATTCTGAATCTTTCCCCCCATGACTTTTTGGGCAATAAACTCACCAACGAATCCAGCAAGGTTCCCACCTCCGTTTAGGATGCTATTCCTAATCGCGCCCATCTCTTCCGCCTTCTTTCTAGCGTCGATGAGCATTTTTTGAGTCACTATTACTTCTTTCATATAACTAACATTATAAGAGTTATTCGGCTCATGTCAATAGAAGAAGGGATATTTTTTAGCTCTACAAATATTTTTTGCCGCTTATATTATACGTATAGAATACGTAGGAAGTATTCCGAAGTATTCTATACGTAGACTCGCAAAGCGAGTCTCTCGGAAAAACAACGAGTAGTTTTCCCTCGGTTAATTAAAACGGACTGGAATGATGAGGCTCGAAACTTACAGAGCAACCAAAGAAGAGCCGAAGAATGAACCGTCTTACGTGAGTAATATATTAGTTCTAGAGACAAAAAACAATTACAAAATAAAGAAAAAATAATGCTTGACTTTCCTTCTTGAGGCTCTTATAGTGAGTTATGGAAATATACGTTGAAACTATTGGAAACGGTCTTGTTTTACCAAAAGCAGGAGACGCTGGAATTGATTTGATTGCCGCAACTGATGGCGAGGTGCAAGGAGAGGGTAGGTTCATTGAGTATGGAACTGGAGTAAGATTGGCCCCTTCTTCAAACCAGTTTCATGGCTTTATCTTCCCAAGATCAAGTATCAGTAATTACAATTTATCCCTTTGTAATTCTGTGGGATTAATTGATGCGTCTTACAGAGGGGAGATCAAATTAAGATTCAGGATCTTAAGAGATGTAAAGCCATGTAAGTTTTACAATAAGGGGGACAAGATAGCGCAAATCGTTTTCTTACAGCCAGTCTCTCCTCAGATAATTTCTGTTGACAGCTTTGAAAATTGTGATAGCGTTAGAGGAGATAAAGGATTTGGGAGCACAGGGCAATAACATGAAAGAAAAAGAAGACAGCACTTTAATCAAGGAAGTTGTGGAGCAAAATAGTAGCGATGCTCTTATAGAATTGTCAGAAAGACATTCTGGAGTTTATTATGATATGGTTAAAAGGCATTTGCCGGGATTTAAGGAAAAATCCAAGCTAGATGATTTTTACGAAAGAAAAATTGAGGTAATTTATGACGCCATTTGTTCGTTTAATGAAGATAAAGGAGTTAAGTTCGTGACTTGGTTGGCGAATAAAACTAAATATGTTTGCTTGACTGAAAGAACTAAACTCAAAAGTCAGCCAGAATTCCATGAATTCGTTGAAGAGATGGGAGGGTCCACAGACCTATCAGGACAGTTTTATTCAGAAGTAAAAGAAGAGTCGCAAAGAGTTCTGGAGAAAATTGAATTGAAATTCTCAGAAAAGCACTATAAGATCTTTAAAGATGTTTATTTTGGTGGGAAGAATTCTTGTGGGGCGACTTTCGCAGAAGTCGGAAAGAAATACGGAGTTTCTCCTCAAGCAGTCCAAGCTACTAATAAAAAAATTATAAATTACTTAAAGAAGTCTTATGCAGTTTAACGCACCTATCAATTCGCTTTCGTTGGGAAATGTATCTTTGAATTTCGTGAGAGAACTTATTAAAAAAGGGGATCTCACTGCATTCTTTCCACAGAAAAATAATTGCGACCTTGCGGCATTTGATCTTTTGGAAGAGTCTGTAAAAATAGGAATTTCAGAAGCTTACGAGGGTAGGTTTAAAAGGTTCGATCAAGACGAGCCAACTTTAAAAGTTTGGCATATCGATGGATCAGAAGAATCGTTTGGGGCTAATCGGTATTTATACACTTTCTATGAAACAGACGAGCCTACTTTGGAGGAAATTAATCTAGTTAAAAATAATAAAGCAACAATCTTTTCTTCTTCAGAGGCTCGCGACCTTTTTGCCTCAACTGGCTTGGATAATGTTCATTATGTTCCATTGGGGTTCGATCAAGACATCATTAAAGTTCAGCCAAAGAAGAACGATGACGTAATACATTTTGGGCTTGTTGGTAAGCTAGAAAAAAGAAAAAACACACAAAGAATAATTAGACTTTGGCTTGATAAATTCGGTAATAATCCTAAATATCAGCTAACTTGCTTGGTTAATAATCCGTTTTTTCAGAAAGATATTTATAGGCAAGTTATATCGCAGACAGTGGGCGATAAACATTGGAATAATATTAATTTCTTAAATACATTAAAAACAAATTCCGAAGTAAACTTGCTTACTAGATCAATTGATATCGACCTAAGCGGACTGTCTAGTGGAGAGGGCTGGAATCTTCCAAGCTTTAATGCCACTGCCGTTGGTAACTGGTCCGTTGTTTCAAATTGTAGTGCTCATAAAGATTGGGCAACAGAGGATAATGCGATCCTAGTTGATGTTGAAAAAGAAAAACGAGATTGTTATGACAATGTATTTTTTCACAAAGGATCTTCCTTTAATCAAGGTAAATTTTATTCAATTTCTGACGAATCAATTATTTCAGGGATTGAAGAGGCTGTTAAAAGAGCTAAGACAGAGAACAAAAATGGGTTAAAGTTACAAAAAGACTTTACTTATTCCGACTCGATTGATAAAATTAAACAAATCATTAAAGGACAATAATGCCTCTATATTCTTACATAGACGACGAAACAGAAGAAGTGTTTGACATTATTCAAACAATGTCAGAAGATCACTCTTTTTTCAACCCTTCAAACGGCAATAAGTGTCGCAGACTTTGGACTGTTCCAAATGCTTCTGTCGATTCGGTATCTAAAATTAACCCTTTTGATACAAGAGGTCTCGCAGAAAAAGCAGGTCAAATGAAAGGGACAATGGGAGATATGTTTGATATGAGCCGAGAGGCGTCTCTAGAAAGGGAGCACAAATCAGGAGCAGAAGATCCTGTTAAAAGAAAATTCTTCAAAGATTACGAAAGAAAAAACAAGTCAAAGCATTTTCACGACGTTCCAAGTAAAATTGAAACTAAACATGCTACAATTGACTTTACGAAACCTCCACAAGATATTAAACTAGATGACTGAAATACTTATATTAGACTATAATAGACCAGAACAACTATTAAATTTACTCCTTTCTTTAGAGCAAAATGCCAAGTTTGAAAAAAAGATTACAGTTTTAAATAACGGAGGTAATAAATATTCGGAAGGATTTTTGGATGCTGGTCTTTGTGACGAAATTATTCATAATAAAATTAATACTGGTTGTGGGCTTGGGACTATTCAGCTATTCGCGCAGTGTCAATCTGAGTTCGCTTTTTATGTTCAAGTTGATCATGTTTTAAATTGTGAAATCACAGAAGAAGATATAACAGAATTTAAAAGAGTTATTAATGAAGATGATTTTTTCTATATCGATTTAGCTGGAAATCAGGGCCAAGGCAAATACTCAGAAAGGGCGCAGTTCATTAGGAAATCGGATTATTTCAAAGCTCCATTATCTGGAGGAGGCCCCGGTCCACTTGAGGATCTCAAATGGTCAGAAGAAAGTGTTCAAGATTATATAGAGAAAAATCATTTAAAGTTTTTCTCTGTTCATCACGGGAGCAACAGAATATTCCCTATTTTTGGGGATTGTGGCTGGAGTAGTGTTAGACAAAATCCAGATGGAAGCGAATGGAAGCACTTCCCTCACAATAAGAAACTTTGGCTTGTAAAAGGTCCAGTTAAAGAAAAGTTCGGTTATCCGCCTTTGTCTGATAAAGAGTGGGAAGAGGTTATTGAAACTCAAAAATGGGAAGACGGTAAAATTCCTGAAAATCAAGTTAAGAGTTCCTTTAATGTCAACGGTTGGCCTGAATAGGATTTATTTAAATGCATAATAGAAAAAATTCATGAAAATTTCAGTCCATACTTTGTTATTTAATTACATTCCAGAAAAATATCACATACTTGATGCTTTCACAAATTGGAGTAAATATGCAGACGAAATAGTTGTAGCGACTCTTGAAGATCAAGTTTCGGAAATACTTAAAGAGTTTGATCGTTTATCTGTTACTGATAAATTAAATACAGTTAAAATCAGAGTAGTATCTGATGAGAAGATAAATGCTGACGATCCTCTTTTCGTAGGTAAGCTCAAGAACCTTTCATTAAGAAACTGTTCAAATGATGTTGTTATACAGCAAGATTTTGATGAAAGAATAGGAGGATTGCCAGAATATTGGGAAGTCGGCGCAGAGCAACTTAGGGTATTAAATATACCAGCAGCTTGCTTTGTGCCAGTTATTGATTTGTATAAAGACTTTGATCATTACAAAAGCATTGGAACTAAGTGGTATTTAACAAAAAAAGAAGGAGTTTATAGAGGCCCAGTTACATTTGCTAAAAAAGAAAATGGATTAATTGATACCGATAAGAGTGACACTTGCGAAGCTATCAATCATAATGGGGAATTATTACCTTCAATGAGCCTTATTGATTTTATGAAAGATTTGAATACAGACTTTCCTCATGTCGTTCATTTAGGTTATTTAGATTTAGAACAAAGAATTGAACATAATAAATTTTGGGGGCCAGTTTGGTCAGCTAGAAGTGGAAAAAAAGTAGAAGTGGCTACAGATTTAGAAACATTAGAAAAAGAAAACGAGGCAAAAGCTCATGGCTTAAAACAAAAGTGGTGGAGATAATGGTTGACGATTTAGGAATAGTGCTGTATACTTCAACCAAAGGTCACTTTGGTTATACAGATTGTTACAAACACACAGTAAATAGACTAATTCAGTGCTTCCCTCATTGTTGGGAATCTCTTGTTAGAGTGGCTCATATCAAATACTCATCAACTGATAACCCTGAAATTCTTTCAGAAATGATTAGGTTTTTGAAAGAAAAAGGATTTGATGTTTTAACGTCAACCGGAGATTGGAGTCATAACACCTCTTCCCATGCTAATGGTTATTATCAGGACATGGAGAAAGCTTTAGGTTATTGGCCTTTGCATAAAAAAAGGTATGTCCTTGTCTGCGAAGACGACTGGCTCTTAAATTTTCAA
>Ga0070750_10000846_pt1 | contig 17038 bp, 20 predicted proteins | sample VirMetDEL_Nov_24_FD_77013 | JGI IMG/M metagenome (GOLD analysis project Ga0070750, IMG submission 77013) | Aqueous microbial communities from the Delaware River and Bay under freshwater to marine salinity gradient to study organic matter... | ecosystem: Environmental > Aquatic > Marine >...
AACAAACCTATAAGGTGGATAAAGAATATCTTGATGAGAAAGAAAAAGAGATTGAGGAACTGAAAAAGAAAGATGAAGAAGCATTAAAGATGTCTATGGAACTAACTAATAAGTTTGAGACGCAAATAGAAGAACTAATGAATGAACGAGATAAACTAAAAGAAGAATGCGAAAGACTAAAGGTGATAGAAAAGAACTGGGACGAAGTAGTTGATGAGTTTGACTGCGGGTGGGATACTGGAACTGATGCTATCTATGATATACAAGAATGGCGAGACAAGTGGAATGAATGGGACGATAATGAACTTATGGAGTTTGACGCGTGGATAGAGAATATACAAGATGACGGAAAAGAAGTAGTAGATAGAGATAGTATTGAGTTATTGGTCTTCTTCACGGGAATTATGGAAAATAAGATTAAGGAGAAATGCGGGATTGATAGTAAAGAACATATAGGATATGAAGGTGGTGAAATCTATATGAAGGATAGTATAAGAAGTGCTTATAATTGTAAAGACTATTTACACGACCTATTAACAGAGATGAATAAACTGGGTCTTGTCGGTGAAGATGTGAATGACCTACGAGCATTAAACAAAGGTCTAAACACGAAACTAAAGATTATGGAAGACCTATATATTAAGAAACAAAAAGCAGCGATGATTGTAGAAGAAGCATTAAAGAAGAATACGAGAGAAATAATGTATGCGATAGAAAGTGCGTAAGTCCTAAATTGTAAAGTGTAAGGTGTAATTGTAATCTAATATTGTATAGGTGTATTTTATCTATCCTATGCTGTCTGTGTATAGCGAATGTGATACTCTCTATTGAGTATCTCATAGCGACCTAAAAAATCCTATGCGAATAGGCGTATCCCCCAGCGAAGGGGTTTTTTGGGTAAAGACAAGTGAAGAGAAGAACGAGAATAAGACCTAAAGCATTATAGTATTTATCGGCGTATAGCGAAAAAAGTATTTAAAGACTTGATACATATATATACATATAAGCATATGACGAAAAGTAGTGCGTCGGTTGGAACGGAAGGAAAATCTACATCTATATATATGGCGTTAAGAAAACCGAATGGGGAACTCAACAAGACGGAACTAAATAAAATCGGGCGAGATTTCTTTAACACCCGTAAGCGTTTAGAAAAAACAATCAAACGAGGAAGTGCGGAGAGTATAAGAAAACTCAACAAGAAACGAGAAGAAGGAATTAAGAAAGCGACTACTGATGCTGAAAAGAAACGACGAAGAGATATTCTCAAGAAAGAAAAGAAAAAACTACAAGATGACAGCATCAAAGCGAAAGAACAACTCAAAGGAGAAAAGAAGAAAATAGCAGACCTATTAAATCGTGGCGTCGGTGTAATCTTTACATCTGGCGGAAATCTTAAGTTTAAGGATTTACTAAAGAAAGAGGACAGAAATGCGATGTTGAGAAATCTAACCATTATGACGGACGCTAATGTATCAGCAGAACAACTAAAGAGAATGATTAAGAAAAATGAAAAGCGAGCAGAAGTATTTAGTCAAGGTTTAAAACGATTGAGATATAGAAAACACCCTCCTTATCGGGTTGATGAAAATAATGTTGCTGGCGGTCAGTTAGTTAATTATTTATTTGACTACGACCAGTTAGACGAAGAGTTTAACTTCTTTGATACACTTGTAGCAAACATCAAAAGAACTATCAACAATACAAGATGGCGACACCCTAACGCTCGTTTCCAGATAAGAATATCCACAAAGAAAGGAAACGCAGTAATACAGAAAACTAATTCATCATTCGTAGATAATCGTGCCTTCGCACTTCCATCGTTTAATAAGTGGTCGGTTGATGATGTCTTAGATATATTTGAGGATAAGTTTGAGAGAGCGTTTGAGGAATATGATGAAGATGAAGAATACTTTGATTTCCAGACGATTATGATTAGTTATTTAGTCCCGCCTACAACTAACTTCGGTGCTGGCGGTCATAAGACTATACAACAAGCACATAAGAAATGGTTTATTACAGATACGAATAGTCAAAGCAATTGTTTCTATCGGTCTATCTCCTTCATACGACTAATGGAAGATTTAGATAAAGATGAAGATTTATTTAGAACGGAAAAGATATTGTGTAGTGAAAACGATACTATCTTATGTAATCTAATTAATGATAGAGCGAAAAATATGAAAAAGCGATTAGAAGGAGCAACAAGAAAAACTACAACTGAAGAAGATATACAGAACTGGGTTGATAAGATGGGAAAACGAGCGAACACTTATAGCGTGGTGAAAATCTATAATAATGTGTTTAAGTTAGTGAAAACGATTGTCCCTCCTAAACCTCCTAATTGTAGTCCTAAAACTTATGAGGTGTGGTGCTACGACCATCACTTCATTCCATTAGTGAAATGGACGAAACTAATAAACATAGAAGAACTATGTGTAAAGCGAGCACAAATGAAAATAGAACAAGCAGAAGAAAAAGCAGAAGAAAACGAATTGATTGATAAGAAACAAGCGAGAGAGATAGTTGATTATGATGCCTTTAAGAAATGGGCGAGTGGGAAAACGGATATTGATTTTAGTGAAGTGAATGAAGATGATAAAAAGAAAGGCAAACTAATTACTAAATGGGAATACATCTATAAGATGGAGTTTTGTAGAGATAAGGATAAAGTTAGAAATGCGATTATTCCCTTTAACAATAAAATAGCGGCGTATGATATAGAAGCAACTGCGAATGGAAATAATGACATCTTTAAAGCGTATAGAATATCACTCGCTTACAATCACGGGGAAAAGATAAGGAATGTAAGTTTCGGTGGCGAAGATTGTATCACTAAGTTCTTTGATTATCTTTATAAACACTATAAGATATTTGATGGATATACATTCTACGGACATAATGCGGGAAACTTTGATTTACTAATATTGATGAAAGAATATCTATTAGAAAACATTAAGAACTGGACGATAGAAGAAGAAAGTATGATAGTGTTAAATGGTTGCTATATGAATATTGAGATAGACGCACAAGAACCCGAAGGATTGACCGAAGAAGAGAAAAAGTCGTTTTATGATGCGAGAGGCAATCCACCTTCTATAAAGTTTCGTGATAGTTTTAGATTACTTCCTATGGGTTTAGAAAAACTATGTAATGAGTTTAATGTCCCACACAAAAAGATAGGAAAAGATTTAGAAGTTGATTTTAGTGAAATTAATTTAGATAATTGCTACGGACAAGGAAAACACCCTCCAGAAAAACTATTCTCTACAAAAGACTTCTTTATAGATTTATCACAAAGAGTTTATTGCGATTATGATACGATAGGTTTATTAGAATGCCTTAATATCTTTAATAAGGAAATCTATGAAGAACTGAATATAAATATGACTGGGTGTCTAACTGGAGCGTCATTAAGTAAGCAGAACTTCTTTAAAAATTATTATAGTAAAAAGCATATTCCCGTCTATCATATGAATAGAGAGTTTGATACATTCTGCCGTAAAGGATATTGCGGTGGAAGATGTGAAGCACACTATATAGGTGAATGGGATAAAAATTGTTATTACTATGACTTTACATCTCTCTATCCCGATGTGGGAAGAAAACGATTGCCGTATGGAAAACCATACAAGGTTGATGAAAAACGAATAGAGAAATGGAATAGACAATATAACGAGAATAAACAACGACTTCCTCTAATTAATGGAATGATGAAGTTTCTAATTAAAACAGTAGATTTTGATGCTCTCCCTATTCACGGAATAAAGCGAAACAATAAACTAATCTTTCCTCACTTTGACGAATGGACGGAAATAACTTTATGGTCGTATGAGTTTATCTATGCTAATTCATTAGATATTTACGAGTATAAACTATTAGACGCAATCCACTTCGGCGAGCAAATGGTTATAAAACGAAGTGAAAGAAAAACTTACTGGGACGAAGGTTTCCTAAAGGATTTCTTTGAGGACGCAGTTAGTAAGAAAGCAATAGCGAAAAAGAATAAGAAACCAGCACTCGCTCAAAGTTATAAAATTATCGCTAATAGTGGTTATGGTTTCTGGGGTCTTAATGCGAATGGCGATGATGGAAGAGGTCGTGATGGAATGGAAATACACAATAAAAATGATGTATCACTATGGCAGTCCGTTAGTGATAATGCGGTGAATAATATAGGTCAAAGAGGCGAATATGTATTACTACGAACAACACGAGAAATGCCCGTGAAGGATTTTAATGTAGCAGTAGCATCAGCAATCTCTTCATACGCGCGAATAAAAATCCATAAGTTTATGAAAGCGATAAGAGATGTAGGAGGAACACTACTCTATTGTGATACGGATAGTTGTATATGTGATATTAGAATATGTGATTATCCCGAGATAATGGAAGAGTTTTGCTGGGACGGAACTGGTGAAGCATTAGGGTCTATGAAGAATGAAGCAGAAGAAAAGTTAGAAAAGTATTTTGTAAAGAAATACGGAAAATCTAAACTGAATGAATGTATGGAAAAACAGAAGAAACTTGATGATGGTGAGTTTAGTTTTGATAAAGGAATTATAGCGGGTTGTAAGCAATATTGTTTATCTAAGAAAGTTTATGATGGCGGATATATAGAAGCGAGTGCGAGTAAAGGTTGTAAGAAAGACTTAACTTATGAAGACTTCCACCATCTTCTCTATGGAACGAAAATGAAGGAACAAGAAGACTATGAAGCAAAGATATTATTATCTAAACCCGAATGGAAGAAACCGAAAGGATTTAGATTATATGAAGAACAAACACAATTTAGAAGCGGTCTAATAGAACATATGACCGAAGGCGAAGGATACAATATTAGGATTGTTTCCATAGATAAAAGTATGAGGATTAACTATGAGAAAGGTATTGTAGCAAACACAATAGGAGCAGATGGAATATCAGCAAGCGGAATAGTAAAACCTCTTATAATTTCTCAATAGTGATTAACTCAAATATTCCTTTAGGTTTAGTAATTTTATGATAAAAGTTAGAAACATCGTATAACTCACAATTTAATAGATATGCTAAGTCTTTTAATGTATTAGTCTCAATAGTTTTTATTTTTACTTCTTTATTTTTATTATAGTAAAGATTTAATATCCATAATGTATTAGTCCGTCCCATTATAATATAGTGAATATAAAAATTGATAGTTTTAAACGAAAATAAATATATATTAGAAGATATAACAACGATGAAGGATATGACTAAGGAACAACACGAACGCTTTAAGAAGGCAGTTAAAGATGGACTACTTACTCAAAAGCAACACGATAAACTATCACCGGGTCTTTTAGAAGGTATTTTAAAATCAAAGATGAAAGGTGGTGCTTCTAAAAAAAAGAAGAAAAAGTCTAAGAAAGGAAAAAAATAATTCTTATATTATAAACTATGGGGCATAAGAGTTTAGGTGATATGATTATGAAATCGCTGAAGGACGAGAAAAAATCACTACAGAGGCAATCGGCAAAGCGAAAGCAAATGCCTAAGACACCACAGATGAAGCACGCCGTAAGCGTTGATAAAGTAGGAAAACATAAATTAGGACACGGAGGAATGTGCCTACAAAATCATCTAACTCATAAAGAAGGAGAACGACAAGGCGGACACGGATTAGCAAGGGTATAAAAAAAGTCTAATATATGTTAGTTTTTTATTATATTTTTTAGTTTATAGAAATGTCGTTTGATGCGTTAGATATAGAAACAATAAGGAGAATATTAGAAGAAGGCGGTGGAATGGAACCGAGTAAAGTTGATGCTCTAAGTGAAATGAGTAGAACTTTAAAAGAAGCAACAAAAGAAAGACGACAAGATATAAGAGAAGCAAAGGAAAAGATGAAACGCTTTATCGCAAGACCTTATATTATAGAAGGAGATGAGATAGAAGGTTATTATTCTAATCCATTAAATACTGCTATTTATGAAGCGACAATAGGACAAGGCATCGCTGGAGGCGGTTTATTAGATGAAGAAGGAAAACTAAAACCATCTGGAAAACGATTAAAGTTTTATATAGATAGTCGTAGAGGCAATACTTTAGTAGATGGTTTAGGTCGTGCTATTGATAGAGGGAGACAACGAGTAGCAGATGTAGTAGAACCCGAACCAGAATAAAAATATTTTTTCTAATATATAATAGTTTTTTATGTAATCTTATAATATAAATAAGATGGCGGGAAAGATGAAAAATCGTAAAGACGGGAAATGCTTTGTGCGTCGTGCCCCGAGTGGTGGAACTTATCTAATATGTCATAGTAAAAGCGAACTCGCAAGACAAAAGGCACAGAAAGAAAGAAACCTAAAAAAGGCGAAAAAACAAGCGGAAGAGTTTAGAAAGAAACAAAGGAAACTAAATGAAGACCGAAAGAAGAAAGGACTGCCTCCACTCAAACCTAAAAAGAAGAAGGGAAAGAAAGGAAAAAAATAACTCTATTATATATAAATGGTGAAGATTACTTATAAAGGTGAAACAAAGAATATCCCGAAACGCTATATTCCCGATACATTAAGTAAAGCGGATAGACAAAAACAGATAAAGTCTATCTTTGAGAAAAAGGATAGACCTAAAACTAAAGCACCTAAAAAGAAAAGTAAATGGACGATTGCTTTTGATAAGGAATATGGAAAAGAAATAGATAAACTCAAAGGTGGAAGAAGTCTAAAAAATATAGCAAAGGTTTCGGGTCTTCCTCATAAAGCATTAAAAGAAGTTTATGAAAAAGCGGAGGGTGCCTATTATTCATCGGGGTCTCGTCCTAATCAATCCGCTACATCGTGGGCGTTAGGAAGAACCTACGCGTATATAATGGGAGGTGAAGCAGTAAGACGATTAGATAATCATATTACTAAAAAGCACAAAGTTAAGTTTAAAATTAAAACTAAAAAATAAATTATATAGTATAGTATATGGAAGATATACAAATAAGAGAACAAAAAATTAATGGATTAGAGGTTAAAAAGACCAGTTTTTCAGTAGATAAAAAAGATGCGTCAATTCCTAAACCACTCCCGAGAACTTATAATCACTTTTTATTGATTACGGCAAAACCACGACAAGGAAAAACTACGCTTATGTTTTCACTATTGACTTTTAGAAAATCTCCTTACTATCGTAAGTTTGATAAGATATATGTTTTCTCACCATCATTAGCAACGAGTAAAGAAGATAGATTAAAAAGCGTGCCTAAAGAAAGAAAATTCACAGAACTAAATGAGGAAAACTTACAAAAGGTTTATGATGAAATAGAAGGTCAAAGTGAGCGTGTGCTTCTACTCTGTGATGATGTAGTAAATGACATTAAGAAAAATGCGGGAGTTATTAATCTTCTAAATAAAATGATGATGAATAGAAGACATATCTGCGGAATGGACGAAGATGGAGAAGGTTGTGGTTTATCTATGTGGATGACTACACAAGTTTTTAATAAACTTCCTCGTTCTCTTAGAGCAACGGCAGACTATCACATTATCTTTAAAAGCACGAATAAAAAAGAATTAGATACTATCTTTGATGAAATTATATTAGTTCCTCGTCCTCTCTTTGATGCTATGACTAAGTATGTATTTGATGATAAGCATAATTTTCTTCTAATAGATACTAATGAAAGTTATGAGAATATGTATCATAAAAATCTAAATAAAAGACTAATATTTAATAAAGAAATTGTCCCAGAGATTATCCCGAATATAGAGCGTTAAGATTGTTTCCTTCGTGTTATTTGAGTGAATATATCATCTAATAACTTTTGAGGGATTTTATATCTTTCGCATAATGGGACATTCACTACACCTAATTCTGCTCTACAATTTCCTTTTTGTAAATCTAAATTAAAGTTGTTAAAGAAGTCTGTAGGTTTCCTCCGCTTATCTTTATAGAGACAATACAAAGTTGTTGCTTCTGTATAAGGTTTTAATTTTTTTAAGAGCGGTGAGCGATACATACTTCCTCGTGGATTTTCCATTACAAACTTTAATTTAGGATTTCTTCTACGATAGTAATTGATAATTTCTATTGTTTTTCTCAATATCTTATCACCTAAAACTCCAGCGGGTTTTATCGGTTTCATAGTTGTCGCATCTCTAACTCGTGGAGGAGCGGTTGATTTTTTATTATTCGTAAGTGCCATAAGAGTAAAAGTTCCACAAGGAGGAGACGCCCAGATATAATCGGGATTTAAGTTTTCACTTTTATAATCCCACTTGAGAATATCTACAATAATATCGGCATTAGTTTTTTCATTACTATCAACTGATAAAACTTTCCACCCTCTTTTTTTCGCATTCTTCCCGACACTTCCAGTTCCACTAAATAGTTCTAAAATAAACGGCATATACTATAGTCTTTATTTTATTCTATTATAGTATAAAAGGGATTTTTAATATGGTATTAGGAAGTAGTATGGAAGACTTTACAATAGACCAGTTTGCGGGAGCGACCGCATTAATTCTCGGTAGTGTAGGAGGATTACTAATGATTATATGGAAGTCCCGTTGTGAATGTGAGATGAACCTATGTTATATATGGAGATGTAAAAGAAAACCACCACCCGAACAAAGTAAAGATGATAGTGATGATGAAGAAAAAAATAAACTTACTACTACGGATAGTAAAGATGTAAGACGAAGTCCTCGCTTAGAAGAAAAACGAAGAAGTTTAGAAAGTCTTACACCGAATAGTTTTTCACCTTCCACTTAAAATTAAAAATTACTATGATAGTAAAAAAATATACTATCTAAGTATAAAACGATGAGCGATAGTGAAGAAGAAAAAGTAGAACGAGTGAAAAAACCACGAACCCCCGCACAAGAAGAAGCAGTTAAGCGTATGTTAGAAGGTCGTAAGAAGTGGGCGGAAGAAAAGCGTAAAGCAAAGGAAGAAGAAAAGAAACTAAAGAAGGAAGCAAAGAAGAAAATAAAAGAACAAGTATCTTCGTTAGATGCTTTAACAAAAGAAGAACTCGCAGAACTATCAAAGAAAGCAATAGAAGAACCGCCGAAACTTGTAGAGAAAATAGAACCTCAAATAGTAGAACCTACGATAGTAGAAGAAAAACCACCTACACGGGCACAACAAAGAAAACCGAAAAAACCGAAAAAGAGAGTTGTAATTAATAACTACTATGAAGAAGAAGAAAGTAGTAGTAGTGAAGAAGAAATAGTGAATAATTATTATTCTAAAAAGAAGAAAAAGAAAGTCGCTAAGAAAGTCGCTCGTCGCCCAACGCGACCTCCAACCCCGATAGAGAGTTCATCCAGCGAGGAAGAGAATGATATAGAAATAATGGAAGAACCACAACAAACATATACATATCAAAATACTCCATTTAATCCTATGGGAGATATTATTTTTCGTTGATAATTTTTAATTTTACTAAAACTTTTTTCTAACTACTTATATAATGGATAGTGAAATAAGTGAAATCAAAAGATATTTAGTTAATCTAAAAGTATCCACGAAGGACTTAAAGAAACTAACAAGAGAGGTTAAAGATTTACTAAATGACCCTACATATGTTAGTGAGACTGATGAAGAAGAAGAAGAAGTTTCACAAAAGGACATAAATAAACTAATAGATGAAAAGATAGAAGTGCGTGTAAAAGACGGATTTTATTATCTTCACTAATATATAATGAGCGTCAGTAATAATCAACAGAGAACGATAGACGGACAAAATACTCTATTCTGTGATACAATAGAAATTAATGAAGAAATTATTTTAGGAGGAGATAATGGATTAGAAAACTATGTAATTAAAAGCGATGGAATTAATGCCCGATGGGCGCAACTTACATCTCTATTAACTGCTGGAACTGGGATACAACTTTCGGGAAATACTATCTCAACTTCTAATGTGCCTAATAGTGCTTTAGAAAACTCAACGATAAGTGGTGTTAGTTTAGGGTCAAATCTTAATGCTTTAACAAAAGGAACAAATATAATATTTAGTGAGGGAACTACTTATGATGGGTCTTCTGCTATTACGATTTCTTCCATAGATACTAACACAGAATATACGGCGGGTAATGGAATACAAATAAGCGGTGCTAATGTTATACAAACCCGAACAGATAATCAAACCATTAGAGATAGTGGAGGTGGTGGAGGAAATAATAAATTAGAAGTTATTAAAGTCCCTAATGATTTAACGGCGGGGACAAATATAACCTTTTCATCGGGAAGCACTTATAATGGTTCTACGGCAATAACTATTAACTCAACAGATACTAATACAGAATATACGGGAGGGACTGGTATATCTATTAGTGTAGGAAACGAGATTTCTGTAGTTTTACAAGAAGGGACGGGAATAACTATTGCTGATGATGGTTTCGGTAATCCCGCGATTAGTTTAACATATAATACTATTAGCGGAATAGCATTAGGAAATAATTTAAGACAACTTAGAATAACTACTGGCGGAGGAAATATTAGTTATGATGGGTCTTCTAATATATCTATTAATTTAGATAATAACTATACAGCATTAAGAGTGCCTACATCTTCTACGGGTCTTCCGTCGGGTGCTTTATTTAATAATAGTGGAACTCCCGCATTCGTCCCTTAAATTGTAGATTGCCGAAATATACTTAAACAAATGCCGAGATATACTATTATAATAATGAACGCTCTACGAAAAGAAAACGCATCACTCAAACGACAACTTAAGTATAAAGATGGAGCACGGCGGGCGGGGTTTGCTATGTTTTACGCGAGTGAAAATAAACTCTTTGAGCGTAATATGGAAGTCAAAGATTTAACTAAAAGATTATTAGAAGAAAATAAGGAAGTCGGTGGAATGCCTACTCACATAGAAAATGAATTAAAAGAATTATATAAACTAACGAAAAAAGATTGTAGTTGTCCTATTTGTTTAGATGATTTAGAAAAAGATACTATGCTATTCTCATCGTGCGGACATCTTTATTGTCCTACTTGTTATACTACATTAGTTAATCAAACTAATCCTAAATGTGCTATATGTAGAAAGAAAATATATCCTAAAAAAGATTAATCTTCTTCATCACTACTATCTAATAAAAAGCGAGCGAATGGATTTTCTTTCTCTTGTATTAGTATCATATCTTTACTTAATACTTTTGCTACTTTTCCAGTTTCATCACAATTTCTATCGGTTCTTCCTCCGTGTCCCGTAGTGTATTGCCCTCCATCATAATTCCATATATAGAGACCATCATAGCAATTAAAAGCGAATATGACTTTTCTTTGACTTTTTCCTTTTTCTCTTCTCAATTGATTAAACATCTCTACTTTTTCTATCTTGTCGTAGTTAAAAAATAATCCGCCACAATAATCAAAAGCGTCGTGATTGTATCTTCTACTTTTTAATTCTATCCAGTAGTTTCTATTGTAAAAATCTACTGCGTCAAATTGTTTTGTCTTCTTTAGTTTTCCATATTTCTTTTCTAAATGCGGTTGAGAAAACATCTCTCCTTCTATGCCGAATTGATAGTCTGCGTCAAACTTTTCTTGATTTCGGTGCTTTCTGCTTTTTGATAGGTTATTTGGGCGGTTTTGTTCCATAATTTATATATGTATTTTGTTTTTAAATACTTTTTTGACTATGCCGATTTTTATTTAACTAACACCGATTAAAATATAATATAGTCAATCGTAATAGAATAAAAAATAGACTAATAATATAATGGATAGTTCCCGTAGATGGACGCAAAAGTATCAAGACCTACAGAAGTTCTATAATGATATAGGTAGGGATTTTACTGGAATAGGAAGAGTAGGATATGAGGAAAAAGTAATAACTTATAATGAACCCGTAGAAAGAGGAAAAGAAACCTTCCAACCCGAAGCGATAGGAACTGATAAGATTAAAACCTTTTTAGAACCTTATAAGATGTATGCTGACCCGAGATATAGAGCAGAATTAGAAAGAGGAAGTAATCCTAAATACTATGGTAAAAAAGGATTATATAAAGGTCTTCCTATTTATCGTGAAGGAAATGACTTTTACTTTGTGCCTCATCATAAAAGCGATTTCTACTTTGATGATAATGTTAGACCCGATAAGTCGCTTAAGATACATAAGGTAGGAGGAAGAAGTGTAAGTATTTTTGATAGAGAAAATAAAGAATTAGAAAAAATAACAAAGAAGCAAGATGACGGACAAGATTATTTACTAAACTATCTTAGAACTCCTTATGGAACACGGCAAAAGTTTGTAGGTAATAATCGCTTAGTTAATAGTTTTAAAACGGGTGGAAAAAGTGAGAAACGATTTGAGAAAGGAGAAAGATATTTCTTTCCCGAAGTTTATAAAAACCTAAATGACAATCAAGAAGTTATGTATATGAGACGAGCATATGGAAGGGAAGATACATCTATTTTTAAAGACCTTCCTATTAAACAATCTATTACATTCTTTAGACCGAAAGTGAAAACTAAAGTAAGAAAGATAAATCCTATTACTCAAGAAGAAGAGAAACAATATAAGGCATTTGATTCGCTTTTACAATCTCTTAAGAAAAAGATAGCACGAGAAAATCGCTCTAAACGGCAGTTAGAAATGGTTAATAAATATTTAACTATGGAAACTTCCCGAAGAAAAGGAAAGACAACGGGAAGAATGATGAAACAAGTAGATAAAAAAGTAAAGAAAAAAGTAAAAATGATGGTCGCCCAACATCAAGACCGACCGGGTTTAGGAGGACTTCCAGCACAAAGAGACGGAAGAACTTATTTTAGATATACGAATACACAAAGAAATAGAAAAAATAGAAGAAAAGCAAATCCCACTAAGTTTAATGATTTAGGAAGACAAAGACCCAGTTTTTATCAAAGAACGGAAAGAGATAGAGGTGTCGCACGAACTAAAACAACTTTCCCGAGAACTCAACAAACTACGGAAACTTTTTCCGCTCAAAAAGAACCCGATGATAAAAGAGAGGGACGCTACTATTACGCAAACCCCACTTTTTTTCCACAAACCACTCAATTAAGTAGAAGACGAATGAGACCTTTAATAGCGGATAGAGGATTACGAGACCCACGAATATATAGAGGTGTTAGTCGTCAAGCAAGACGAAATCTATTAAATGATAAAAGATATATTAGTGCTACAGAACAAGCGATTATAGATAGACGCATTAGACAAACGGACGCAGAAGCGAAACGGGAAAAAGAAATCAAAGCAAATAAGAAATCTAAGAACGAACAAGAAGCACAAATAAAACTTCTACAAGAACAACGAGCAAATGCGGAAAAACGAATAAAAGACTTAGAAGAGAAGAACACCTTTGATGCTTCGGCAATAGAAAGACTGGCGTTTAATGATGGAAGAGTTATAGGTCAAGATGAAAAACTATTAAATGATGTTATAGCGAGAAGTGGAGAAGATAGAGCAGTAGGAGTTGTTAGAAGTCTTGTAAAACAACGATTTCTCACAGATGTTAATATTATAAGAAATCTACAACTGCCAAGAGAAGAAATCGCAAATCTTATTAAACTCAATAGAGAAACAACAGAATATCCCGAAGGAGAAACATTCTTTTTTAAGGACTTTGATGGTATGGGTAATGTAATCTTCTTTAGAGGACGAGTTGCTAAACGAGGTGAAAGCGGTGGAAAAGTAAGATTAATTTTAGATGGTGGTGAGGAAAGAGTTGTTAGAGAAAAACAAATAGTAAGACCCGAAGACCTCCCAGCGGGAACTCAATTACAAACTACTCAAACCGACGCAGACTTAGTAGATATTATGGAAGATGAAGCGATAAATCAATTATCACCTATTAGTGAAGCGAGTAGTGGAAGTAGTATTGCGAGTTTAGAAGGAGGAGGTGAAGGTTTCTTAACAGCGACAGATGAAACACCGAGAACTATTAAACGGGCAGAAGTAGAATTATTAGAAAGAGAACGAGCGAGAGTATTACAACTAATAGATAATCTAACAGTAGAAGACTATGATGATGTCTATGATAATGAAGAAACTATAAAAGGACAAGAGTTAAAAATGGCGGAATATTTAGATGCTCTTAATGAAATAGATACGGAACTATTACAAAGAAAACTCGCGTCTAATGTAGAATTACAAGAAGAAGGGTCGCCCGCTATATTCGGTAATCCACAAGAAGATTATGATAAAGGACAACAACAACTCGCCGAACGATTAGGAGAAGGATTACTTACTAAACCCGTATTAGTAGAGGCGTTTGATAAAGCGAGACGAGGACTACAAGCATTAATCTCGGGTGGCGTAGCACAACCCGAAGGAGAACTCGCTTTAGTAGAACAAGCACCACCACCTTTAGACTTAGAAGAAGCAGAAGGGCAACCGCCTACACCTAAAAAACCTAAAACACCACCACCTCAAGAAGAAGAAGAAGAAGAACTATTGCCCGACCCGAGAACTAATGATATTACTTTTGATAGAAAGGATTTCGCTAAGAAGGAAGTAAAAGATAAGATTAAGAAAAGACCCGAAGGAACTATAGGTGTATGGAGCACTAAGTATCCAGCAGAAAAAGGTGAAAAGAAAATGATATTCTATACAAGACAACAATGGGAGGAAATCTTAGTAGAAAGTGGAAAACCGAAGAAAACTATACAGAATAATCTTAGGAAGTTTGATAAAGCAACTATGAAAGGTGAGATTGCCACGAACGATACAACTATATTAGGTGCTATGGGACTTATTCCTAAAGGTCAAGGTAAAGTAGATAGAAGAAGTAAAATGGGACAACTGGATTAATTTTCGTTTAAAGTCTAAGAAAATAAATATTTACTATATTATAAATGAGTGAAAAAATACAGATTGACCTAAGTGGATTGAGAGAACGAATAGCGAATATTACGAGGCAACGCGTATTAGAAGCAGAACACCATAGATTAGAAGCAACAAGGCAAATCACAAAACAATTAGAAAAAGATAATCTAAAAGAATATAATGAAAAGGTTTCTCAACTAATTATGGGAACCAATATGAGACCCACAATTGTAGGAAGAATGAGAGAACCCGATGATAAGATGAATTATGATTTTGTTTCTTTTGAGAATATTGAGAAGAAAGACCCTATGGAATATATTGATGGAAATAAAATTGATTATCTAATCGCAAATCCCGATAAAGAAAACAATAAACTAAAAGAAGATATGCCTATTAGTTTTTTAGATATTAAGGAAGGAGAAGTAGAGAAAGGAAAAGAATGGTATATGAAGAGAGACCCTAAACTTCCCGATTGTATGGCGGAACTGCTCGCCAGATACAACTGGGGTGATATTAAGAATATGCCTAATAAAAAACAATATAAGAACGCTCAAAAGAAAGCACAACGAAAAGGTAAAGATATTATTGATAGTCCTTTACTAAAAACTAAAAAAGGTCCTTTCATAGTTAAGTTTGATTAATATTCTTTTACTATTATATAATGAGTGTTTTAAACATAGGTAAGAAAACTATTAAGAAAGGTGCGTCTTTAGGAAAGAAAGTCGGGAATGCTGGACTAAGTATCGGTAAAAAAATCGTGAAAACTGCCGTAGGTGTAGCGGGTATTGTAGGCACGGGAGTAGCAGTCCATTCTGCTCTAACGGGTCAAAGCGTAGGTGATAGTGCCGTTGATACATTAGAATTCGGTAAAGATGTTGTTGAGAGTGGAAGAGATGTTGTAGAAACTCAACAGAGTAAAGCGAGTATAGAAAGAGAACTCGCAAGTGATAAATCAAGATTAGACAAGGCAAAAGCAACTAAAAATATTCTAAAAGAAACCGCACAAAAGAAAGCGGAAAGAAATAAGAAACGACAAGAAAGTAGAGTAGAAAGACCCAGCGATAGAAAAGAAAGACTTAGAGCAGAAGCAAACCTTAAGGCACAAGAAGATAAAAAGAAAAGAGATGCCGTAGAAAGAGCAAGGATAGGAGAAACTATGAGGAAAGCAGAAGCGGATATGAAAAAACGAAACCTTCGTGCGAAAAGAGAAGAATGCTATTCTAAAACTAAAAGTGGAAAGAAAGGACGACTTAATCTATCCGTAAAAGATAAAAGTAAATGTGATAAGAAACACAAATAAAAAATATTATTACTTAATATATAATGGCGGAAGAAGAAGAACCACCGAAGCGAATAGCGAGTGCTGACCCCGATGACGATTTAACCACAGACCAACTTATTAAGAAACAAGTAGAATTAGAAAGAGAAGTTAGACGACGAGGTGTTAGTGAAAGCACAAGAAGTAATAAGAGAAAACAAATATCTATATTAGCAACCAGAATGGGTGCCGTGCCTCCACAAATTAGAAAACAACAACTTCCACTAAATAATTTAACTGCTAATGAGTATAATAGATATGTTAGGGAACGATATACTCCTCTTTATCCTATACACAGAAGTTTCGCTTCTCGGGGTTATGGTATGCTTAATTTTAGTGGAAGAAGTGCGCTGGAAACATCAAATCGCCTCAAAAGAGGAAATAAAAAGATTAAACGAAAGAAGGGGAGAAAGAAAAAATAATATCGCTTATGGATATATAGATGACTACTAAACCTAAGAAAGTAGAGATAAAGAAATCAAAAACAAAAGGTAAAAAGTATGATGCCGTCTTTTATGATGATAAAGGAAAAAAGATAAAGACTACTGCTTTCGGTGGAGCGGGATATAGCGACTATACAATTCATAAAGACCCACGACGAAAACAACGCTACATCACTCGTCATAGAAAACGAGAAGACTGGGAAAAACCTATGACTGCTGGGTCATTATCAAGATATATCTTATGGGAAAAACCCGACCTTAAAAAGTCTATTGATTTTTATAAGAAAAGATTTAATCTACAATAATATAAGATGTCATATGTTTTAACCGCAAATACACCACCACCGATAGTCATTCACTTAGATAGTCAAAGCGACGGAGTTAGACAATTAGAAACTGGATTAACTACTAATTTCGTTTATTCTCTCGCAGAACCCGTAATCGTCCCAGACCATATGAATATGCTAATATCTCTTCATACGGCAACAATTCCTTATTCATTCTATAATATAAGAA
>Ga0070750_10000848_pt1 | contig 16995 bp, 29 predicted proteins | sample VirMetDEL_Nov_24_FD_77013 | JGI IMG/M metagenome (GOLD analysis project Ga0070750, IMG submission 77013) | Aqueous microbial communities from the Delaware River and Bay under freshwater to marine salinity gradient to study organic matter... | ecosystem: Environmental > Aquatic > Marine >...
CATCAATAACATCCTTCATCGCCTCTCTTCCTTTACCAGCTGTAATGACTACTGTAACAAGAGTGTGATCACCAACACCAGCATCATCAAACGTTATAATAAGATCTGTTGTAGAACTTAAACTCATAGATATTAATCTTGACATAGGAAACATCCTAGCATGACCCGATTCGTCGTTAGCAGAAGGATTTACGTAAAAAAACCTATTTGACAGGTTAGTATTTGTATCTATCATTTTGTATTATTTATATTCAAGTTAACTAATATCTGTTAAGGAAGCAAGACCCGTTATATTACTGTCAATATATTCTCCATTAACATCATCCGCTACTACAATAAAAGCATCTTTTCCTGTGCTTATATTATTACTAATAGTTTCAACAACTTGCTTTGCTTTACCAGCAGTTACTGTTAATCTAGCTGCGTATTGCATGTCTGATCCATCCGTGCCGTTATCATACACCCTGTGATGCAAACTGACTAAATCGCTATTGTCATCAATAATCATCTCTACCAATCTATGAGCTGGAATACATACCATATCCGTGGTAAGATTTTCGTAAAATAAAAATTTCTCCATAATGTTCTTTTATATTATACGCAAATATACGACAAATAAAAAAGGCCCCGAAGGGCCTTTCTCGTAGTATATTGTAATTATTATCTAACGATATTAATAGATGCTACACCCGTAATGTTAGCGTCTAAGAACTCAGAGTTCTCAACGTCTGCAACACTAATGAATGGATCTTTACCAAAGTTAATAGCTTCGGTAATTGCTCTGCAAACAGATTTAATGCTTCCAGTTGCAATAACCAAATCAACATTATCGAAATCCTCATCATTTGTGTCTCGCGTTAGAGACTCAAATAAACGATCAAAAGTCAGAGTTAAAGAAACAGCGTCAGTCACTCCTGTTGTAATACCAAACCCTCTAAATTTAGAGACTGGCATACACAGAGCATCAGCAGGATCATCGTTACCACCGCCTTTTGAAAAGTATAAATATTTTTCCATATTTTCTATTTTTGTTGATTAATATTATCCTTTTATAAGAACGTGTTGGTTAGCAGCACGAACGCAAAGAGCAGTCTCTGAACGGTAGTGGAAAGTCATAGAGTCATTTCCAGCATCTCCGTTAGTGTGTCCCATTACTCCGCCTCCAGTTACCCAGTGCTCCATCTCACGGCTGTAACCGTTAGCCTCTTTGTAGTAAAGAGATAATGAAGGAGCCTTCATTCCAGAACGAGCATCAGCAACATTAGCAAGAGGCACCATAGCTCCTTGAATGTAGTTAGACGCACCTAGAAGAGTAGGATCGTTAAGAAGCTTCCAGTCATGCTTGTGGAAAGTATATCCACCACGAGTGAACGACTTAAATCCAAGCTTAACAGCCATATCAGCATCGTTGTTAAACGCACCGAACTGTCCAGCTAGACCAGCAGTAACACCAGTAGAAATACCTGAAGCAAGCATATCATCGATAGCTAAGTCTTGCTTACGGTTTAAATACATAGCGTATTCAGCAGGAGCGCCTTGCTTGTCAAGTTGAATGATAAGATCATCAAACTCAGAAAAACTATCCATAGGGTTAGCATTAGCGTTAGAAACGTTAATACCTCTATCTTCGATAGCTGAGAAGTAACCTTCAGAACCAGCTATAGCTTTACCTAGGTCGTTATCACCATCGTCACTTGCTAAAGCTGCGTTTTTCTCACCAAATAGCATCATCATTTCACGACGATCCTCAAAGCGCTTACGAGCCTCTTGCTCACCGTACATGAACCAGCGGTAGTCACCTCCACCAAGATTAACCCATCCAATATTAGTTGCTTGAGATCCAGCTACTTGATAGCGATCTTTAACAATTTGGAATGGATTTGAATGCTTTTTAATTTCAGCATCAGTAAAGTGAGTTGGTTGATCTGTACCTTGAGCATAAATATTTCCAAGGTGAATAAACTTAACTTCTGTAGAGTTTTCTGCAGGAGAAGCATTTGCTCCGTCTAAACGCTCTAGCTTACAAACAGGGTCTGTAGCAGTAGAGGCTTCGTTTACTAAGTAACGAGTACCAGTAGAAGCATTCATTAAAACATCGTTAGCCTGTACAAGGCCTGCAATGTGAGCGTCTGATTGAATATCAGAAGTGTCAATAGTTAAAGTAACTACACCAGGTGCAGTGCCAGCAGAACCAGCTGCAGATGATGTTAAGTCACCTTGTAATACTTTGTGACGACGACCTGCCTCCCACCAATCTACTTGGTCAGAAGTTCCTCCGCTGCTAACAGCACCAGTTAGTCGTAAAAATCCAGTGATACCTTGATCACCGTATGATTGAACAAGCTCAGGCATAACAAAATCTTTGTTAGCTTTTAAAAGCTCGTTAATAGTTGTATATGTTTCGGGCGTTAATCGCAGGTTATTTGGTGCCTGATCGATTGATGCCCCAGTAGTTGTAGCCATTTTTTCTTAATGTTTATATTTTAAAAGTCATTTTATTTGAATTCGAACCTATAATGCTTTTTAATTGATCCTGTAAAGGATTAGCATTATTTTGCGAACTTTGTTGAGGAACTTGAGCTGATACATTAGACGCATTTTGTACTACTCCCTTCTGTCCGTCACTAAGGCCTTGCCTGTAAGTAGACGATACAATAGCATCGATATTATCAATGATAGCACGGTGTGAGTTTAACGTGTCGAAATCCCAACTTCCATCGTTTTGAACATATGCGTCAAAATACTCATCGAGACGAGCATTCTTATTCATAAGGTCTTGTTTGTATCGGTCATCCAATCCGAAAGTAAAAGTCTTATCATTACCTAGATCAAATTCTAATCCAGTTAAATCATTAGCCTCTTGTCTCATTTCTGAGAGCCACTCATCGTTAATAAAGCTTTCTTGTTCTGTTGCTGCTTCTTGCTTAGTTTCAGGAGCTGCATATCTCATGCGTTGCTCTTCAATCTGATTTTTAGCATTTGCTGCATCAACCTTCATCTGAAGGCCTCCAACTTTAACTTCATCTTCTGAATACTTGTTTGGATCTAACTTGTACTTACTCAGAATAAGAGTGTTTACCTCATCAGCAGATAGGTTAGGATACTGTAGCGCCATGTCTACTTTTACCAAAGTCGCATCATCCATCTCAGATGTGCTTAATGACTGATAAGTAAACCAATCTTGCGGAGCTCTTCCTGTCTCCGAAACAAATTTAGCTATAGCTTCTACCCTTTCATCAATGGGGGTTTGCGGTGTGATTACATCATCTAAAGATGTTACTTCTCTATCAAGCTTCTCGCTTAAATAAGACATAACAGCAGTCTCTATTTGATCATCACTATATTGTACATCAGCATTATTTTGCTGAGTAAAATTTTCTTGTTCAACCTGAGGAACTTGTGTTTCATCAGATTGTGGCTGCTGTTCACCTTCCGTCTGAACTTCTGGAGTAGCAGCTGTTTCTTGTACAGGATCAGAAACGACTTGAGACTCCTGTTGGGGAGCCTCTTCAGTTACTGTTTCTGTTTGTTGTGGTTCTGCAGTCATAGATGCAGAAAGTTCTTCGGGTGAGCTAAACACTTCAAACCCTCCGACAGTTTCTTTGTTGTCTTCCATTATATTAAATTATTTGTTTTCTATTATGCTGTTTGGATAGGACTAGCCGCTGGTCCAAAGTACAAAATACATGCACCTGACTCTAAATCCACATTATCCCACCTCCCATAAATTGTTAATCCTTTAGGGAAAACATTTGAAGCTATTGCATTTCCAATTCCTCCGCCACTATATGTGTCGTCCGTCCCCTCGGATCCGAAAAAACCTAATGAACCTGGGGGATGCCCTAAAGTATGAGCTTCTTGGTTTAATCCACCCGACGCAAACACACAGTCTTCAATTAAAGTTATCGCTACAACAACCCTCCCTGAAGGAGGTGTATATGCGTTGGTGGTGTCTAAAAAAGCGCTTCCGAGTTGTCCGAAGGCAGCTTGTGATGCCATTCCTTGATTTGATAATGTTGCCATGTTTTTATTTAGTTTTGATTAAAAGGTCCTGCAGCTGAACTGTCTAGTCCAAATACACCGAATTCTACCATCTGATCTACTTTAGTTCCAAATACTCTGTATGATTTATTCACTGCAACGGGAATAAAACAAAACTCACCTCCACCAATTTTAGAAACATGACCATCAGAATCGGTATCATTATATACCGTTATGTAGTTTTCTTTTTCTAATTCTAAATTCTTAAGGAATAAGTATGCAGACTCAGTCTTGTCGTTTGCTGTATATACCTCTAAAGCATTTGCATCAACAGCAGTCTTTACAACTTTAGCCCTGCTAAGTATGCCAGAATCAGCAGCTGCAGAAAAATCAGCAGACACGTTTACTGGGCTTGCTAAAACAGAAGCGCTATTTAATGTTAATGTTGCTTTAAGTGTAGCCATTATGCTTCGTAAATTACAGCATACTCAACAGTCAATGCTGTACCAACACTAGGAGTAACTTTAATGTCTTGATCTCCATTAAATGGGAGCAAAGCCCAATCACCAGAGTAAAGTCTTCCAAGAAGCTGAGACTCAACAGTCACAATAAGGTTTTCTGTAGCTACAGTGCTGGTATTTTTTAAGTACACTTTATGTGCTTTGTCATCAGTATAATCACCTTTAGCTATAAGTGTTACCTGAGCTGTAGACGAAAATGTTTTTCTAGCTATTCCAGTAAATTGATCTAATCCAGTTACTGTACCAGCTTTAGTTAGTGTTGCCGTTGTAGACAACGATAGAGCGTCACCAGTTAGGTCAGCGCTCGAAAGTGTTAATGTTGCAGTTGTTGTTGCCATAATTAATAGTTATTTATATGCAAATATACTTATTATTTCTTTGTCTTTTTCTTGACCTTATATCTAGACACTCTTCCTTTTGTTCGTTTTTCTTTTGCAGCTCTAGCCTTTTCTGAAGGACTTAACTCAGACCATGTTGAAGGTGTTTTTTTTGACACACGAACTGTAGGTCTAAAAGTTCTATCCTTGCCTTTATATTTTTTCTTTCCTCTAGGTGTTCTCCATTTTTCTTTAAACCATCTTTTTAACGCAAGGCCTTTTTTTGTTTTGCGTACAGCCATTACTTTTTGCTTTTATTGCCCCAATTAGCAGCACCTACTTTTCTACATTTAGCTAAAGCACCAGATGCATAAGCAGAAGGCCATACTTTATATCTAGCTTTTACTTTGTGATAACACGCATCTTTTGTGCTACCACCTTTCTTCATAATATTATTTTTTTTAAGAGGCCTTGGCATTATCCTTTAGGGTGATTTGCTGTTTTAAATTTTGCTTTTTTTATAGCTCCAGGATGAGGCTTATAACTACCTTTCATAAGGTAGTATCTTCCTTGTTCCTCCATCCAGTGATAACCTTGTGGAGGATCTACAGACACAGTTTTACTGCTTATAGAAAGTTTACCTCCTTTTTTATATTTTACAACTTTAGCCATGTTAAGATCCTACGGATATTGTTTTATAAAAAACTTCATCAATATCTTTTATAGGGTTAATAAAGTTCACTCTACAATGTCTGTTTATATTTTCTCTAACTGTTTTACTATTTGTAACACACATATTAGATGATTGATAAAAAGAATTTTTTTCTAAAAGAGAATCTATTCTTTTTTTAGTTGTTTTATTTGTTGAGTAAGACATAATTCAAATATACTAATTAATCTACGCTATTCATTTTACCAACGTTAGCTGTAGCTACTGTATTTATTTTTCCTATACTAGCTGCAGCCACGCCGATTACATCGTGTGTATATCCAGTCGCCGCCGCTGTGTAATCTACCGTTACATAGAGTTCAAAAATTCTAACTTGAGTGCCGTCAGTAGTAGTTACTGAAAGCCTCATGTCATCTACATCGCTAGCAGAAACACTACCCCCAAAGTTTATAGAATTAGCATTAATAGTTGTAGCAGAGGAGTTTGTTGTAACAAAAACTGAATCACTAATATTTCCAAAAGTTGTTACTGATGAAGCGTCACCTATTTTTACTTCAAAGCTAGCATCAGCTCCTCTCCCCCCATGTTTTTGAAATATTGCTGTGACAACGAAGTTATTAAACGTAGCTCCACTTAATCCGCTTGTGTCATCTAAATGAACTATAAAACTTTGGTTTTGAGTAGAATTATTTACATACGTAGAATTGTCAGAATCGTTTATTTTCGCAACATCAAATGATCCAGAAGTTGCTGAGTCATCCCAGTTACCTGAACTAATTTCCGATGAAGGTCTTAATACTACTGTTGGCATTACGCTGTTACTTCAACAAACGTTCCGTCTGGGTTAAACCAAATATTTCCAGCTGAGTTATGATAAATTTGATACCCTACAACACGAACACAATCACCATTTGCAGAAGGAGCTGTAGCTGTAGCGTTTCCAGGCGTTCCAGCGTTGTCGGATTGAACATACAAGACATCTCCCATGGTCCCAGGATCGTGGTCTAAAGTCACCATACCTCTTAAAAGCATCCCATTTGTATCTGATGCCGCACCTAAAGCAATCGCTAATAACCCATCACATGTAGAAGCATCATCTGCATTTGCTAATTCCCATGTGCCATCAGATTTATAATGATATATTTTGCCAAGAGTCATTGAAGTAGTTGAGCCAAAATAAACCACATCACCTTCATGCTCTCCGTCTGTATTTCCAGTGGGAGAGAATCTACGGTTAAAATTAGAATCACCGTTTGTGTCTACTGTTAAAGCTGGAACATCATTTTGACCTATAATAACATTGTGATCCCCAACAGAGTTTATAACAACGTCTCCGTCGGCTGATCCAACTACAAAGTCATCAGCGGTATTGGATAAGCCTATTTCTAACGAATTTTCATCATTACGCATGAGTACGTAGGGTTGAATATCTGTTGTAGCATCACCAATAGCAAGACGGTTGTTTGCAAAAGAAAAGTTAGCATTTGATGTTAAAGCGCCAGTCCCATTTCCCGTCAATATTGTATTTGTTGCGACTGTTGTTAATCCAGTACCACCTTTAGCTACCGTCACCGTATCAGATAAAGTAGACCCTGCGGCTGTAACAGTTATTGCAGCAGAACCGTCAAAATCAACCCCATTAATAGCTCTAGCTGTTGCCAAAGCAGTAGCTGTGCCAGCATTACCTGTAGTATTTAAGTCTGAAGCCACAACAAAATCCATGTTACCGCTAGCATCATCATACGTAACTGCAATGTTGGTTTTAGTTCCACCAGTAGCAACTAAAGGCCCTGCAATATCTTGAACCTCTTCTGTAGATAGTTGAGTATTGTCATTAGCTGTCATATCATCAACAACCACATTTATTTTACCAGCCCCATCTCCTCCATCAACATATGTAGCTGTAACTCTAGTTTCAGTATTAGAGCTAAACATGCCGCCAACAATATCTTGAACTTCTTCAGTAGATAATTGAGTGTTAGTATCTGTATCTGATACAGTATTTGTAAGAGTAATTTTATCACCACTTCTAGCTATACTTAATCCAGTACCAGCTTCAAGTACAACGTCATCTGTAGATGAGTCGCTACCTGTTAGTCTTATTTTTTCTTCGTCAGAATTATCTCCATCTACACAAGAAATACCGTATGACGAGCCTGCAGGCCCTGTAGCTCCTGTAGCTCCTGTAGCTCCTGTAATACCTGTAGATCCTTTTGGGCCTTTTTCTGTAACAACTATATTAGATATAGCTGGAGTAGATACGCTTATACTAGTTGATGATTGAGTTAAGCTTATCGTATTACTACCAGATACTGAAACGTCTACAGTATTTCCCTGAGAAGTTGTTGTGCTTACGCTCATTACTTTTTATTTGTCTTAGTTACATCTTCATTAATAACAAAGGAACCACGAAGAACAGTAGTGTGAGTGTCAACACCAGAAGCTGTAGGTAAAATATATTGAAGATCATATACATGTCTTCCTGAAGGCACGTTTCTCATAGTAGCTGCTGTAGCTGTAATAGTAACATTTCCGCTATCGTCAACAACAAAGGCTTCAAAATAAGCACCACCTGGAAGCTCTTGAGTGTTTAAATTCTTTCCTTTTAAACCTTTTTCTGTAGTTGCAATTAAAGGATTTGAACCTCTTTTATTAGATGGCCAAACCTGCATAACAAATGCGTAATTTGAGGTAGACAAGGTAAGACCTGTTCCTGAAGAATCCTTTAGGGTAAGTGTAAGAGAAAATGTATCTCCTTGACGACAAGTTATATCTAAAACTTCCGATACGTCTAAATTTACTTTACTAGCCATTTTTCATATTCATTAACATTGTTCTCATTGGGTTCTCTCCCCCTTGTTGCAATTCAGTTCTATCTCCTTTTCTTTGAGAAATAAGCTTAGACTGTTGAACCGCTTGTTTTTCTACTCTTTCATCTTTTCTATCCTCCTTAAGGACTTCAAGTTTTTCTTTAAACTCATCATCAGTTTCTTTAAAGCCTAATGTAGCTTTAGCTCTAATAGTTTCAATTTCTTTATTAAACTCATGTTTCATAGTAGATAATTGAGCATCTATCTGAGCTTTTAATTGCATTTTTTGTGCCTCCATTTGCGCTTCAGCTTGCATCTTTTGGCCTTCCATTTGCATCTCCATAGCTTTAGTTTGTTGAGCCATTTGAGCTTGCATTTGCTGTTGCTGCATCATCATAGCTTGTTGCTGTTGCATTTTCTTTTTACGTCTAACAATAAGCAACCTTTCAGCTTGATTTACATCTTTAAGTTCTCTAATAGCCATAGCGTCTTCAAGATCTATTTCTTTTTGACCTAAAGATATTTGTATAGCTTGCTCTAAATATGCTTGATCTTTATCATCCATATCTCTTTGAACCTGGACACCAAAATTATACATGGGCAATCTAGAAAAACTAGAAAGAATACTCATGTTGGTATCACCAATAGCGTTCTTGTAAACATCCATAATAACAGATTCTTGCGGCAAAATCTGTAAACACTTAACTATATCGTTACAAACATTCTTGTAAAGAATCATAGAAGCATTTGTAACATCATAAGTAGCATTATTAGAGGCAGCAATAGCTTGCTCTCTAACTCCGACTAAGGCTTCAGACTTTGGTGTACTAGCATCAACAACTTCATTGATTCCTGTAGTATCACGTATCATTCTTAAGTAATGATTATATAGGCCAATAAGCTCATTAATATTTCTAATGCTATTACCTATTTCACGTATTGGTGGGTTTTGAAAACCTCCCTCAGGGTTTTTACTTCTGTAATAAAAAACACCAGTTTGCTCGTATATATCATGCAACTCCAATGGCTGCAATTCACCACCTTTTCCTAGCTGTACATTTTCTAACCCTTCAATATCGATAATAAGACCATCAGGCTTTGCTTTAGCAATAGCTTGTTGAATCTTTAAGTGAGTTAATTGTAACATATCAGCAAAACCTATACAGCTGTTAACCATAGATTTTGGCATCATATCTGTAAGATTAGTAGCAACAACAGAATACGAAAGCCTTGCCTTGCTTATATCATGTATATTTTTAGGCACATTATGCATTCTTCCATACCCAAATAAATAGTCTGTACCTATAATAAAGTAACCTTTATATACATTTACAATTTCCATTTTATGCGGCTTTCTTTCGAAAACGCTTCCAGCTTTTTCTTTATAATCAAACCCTTCATAAAAAAAGTTCCTGTTGCCAAACCGATTTTCTTTTTCTTCAAAATGCATACAATCAGTTGACAAAAACTCAAACTCTAATACTTCAACAGAATACTCATCGTAATCATAAATATTTCTACCAAGCTTATCATCATAAGTAAAACTTCCGCTGGTTTTACCAGATGTTTTTTTAGCTATCTTTTTAAAGTCTTCTTCTTCAAGCTCACCACTAGCTATTCTTTTTAATTCTTGGATAGGCATAGTTCTTACATGACCACCATAAGTAATGTCTTCAAAACTAGGATCATTTGTTTCGCTATGAATAAAATCTTTAGGCTCTACATAATGTGTTTTAATTCCATAGTTAGGATCATTTGATCTTTTAACTACAGCTATACCATTTGTTGCTAAATCATTTACACACCTTCTAAATACATTATCATCAAAATTATTCCAAGACAATGTCATGTCTGTAGCAATCTGAGCTGCTATTTCAGCATCACTTTTTACATTCTCTCCAATAAATATTTCTGCTTCAGCTTCGTTATCTGGAATAGATTCAGGATCCATACCTATAGTAGCTCCTGTTTTTTCTTTAAATTCCATAAGTTGCTTTTTTAAAGCTACTTGAATTTCTATTCTTTTTTTATCTCTATTTTTTTCTGAAGAAGATAAAGGATCTACTGCTTCTAAATTGGGATAAAGATTTCTGCCTAATATTTTATTTACTACAATTCGAACAAATTTTGGTAAAATAGGGACAGGAGTGTAATCAAGATTCATTAAACTACCATCTCCAGAATTAGGATCTTGATTGTTTAATAGTCTTTTGTAAATTGAAGTATCTTGAACACCATTAGCGTATTCTTTATTTCTTTTAAATAATGTATATCTATTTGAAAATAAAGATGAACTATCAGATCTTTTCCCCCACTGAGATTCAATAGCCTTAGCATATCTTAGGCCATACTCCTTACTCTCTTTTTCTTCTTGAGAAGCAAGTGGATCTGGAAAATTTTTTTTACCGCTATATTGTTTCATTAAGGTGAGAGTATATATTGCAAATATAGGAAATTAGCCAGAGACTTTGTATCGCCTAAAAAATTTCCTTTCATCAAAGTTACTGACTTTTTTCTTTTTAACTTTTTGAGCTGCAAGTAAAGCTAAACCAGAACTAATAGTAAGGTCAAATTTAGTTCTATTGTCTATTTTATAACCTATCCAGTCTTCAAGAGTATTATTGAAATACATATTTCCAACTTTATTAGCTTCATGATTGATTCCAACATGATCATGTATGTAAGATTCTATAGCATGAGCATGAGCTTGAATTATGTCTTGAGAGTTTGAAGGGATACCTTTTGTTTTCACTTTAACCCTGGCTGTACCAGTTTTTAAATGTTTAGGTCTGTCTAACAAATAGCCATCATAACCTCTTGATTCAAAGTATCTTGCAATACCGTACTTATTGTTCTCAATTAATATAGGGTAGCCATAGAAAACAGCTGCCATCAAAACATCTTCATAAAATATTTTAGCAAGTGGTGGTCTAGATGCATACTCTAATACAAACATATTAGATGGATGTTCCATATGAAATTTATTATATAAATGCAAAGCACCTTTAGACCCTCTACCATCTACAGTAGCGTCTAAATCATATGAGTCGACACCGCCACAACCTACATCTGAATTAGGCGCTATTTTTTTACCACTTACCAGAAGTTTTTTATTTCTAAATTCAACAGGAGGCATCCAAGATATTTTAAATCTACCATTTGGATCTGGAGTAAATATAACTTCTGTATCTTTTTGCCCACCTTTCCATATAAAATTACCCGTAACTACTGGATTTGGGAAAAGTTCATCATTGTGTTCTATTTGCTCATATATTTTTCCAATATTAAATACACTACCTTCTATACTGTCTCTAAAAGCCTCATCTGAAGTAAATGGGAATTGACGTATAACTTCATTCATTTCAGAAGCGTTATTCTTTAAAGAAGATCTTTCATTTTTTAAATACGTTCTAGAACCCATAGTTATCTCTTCTCCATCTATGCCTTCTACTGCTTCTTCTGGATCTTGAGTAATAGGATTGCCATACAAATCAAAGAATCCTTCAAGAGAATTTTCTGCTGAGATAAACAATCTATATAAACCTGTTTTAGTCCTCCCATTCTTGTTCCTCTCTAAAGGATTCGAATCCTCCCATAAACTCTTGTACTCTTTTCCTCCTTTTCCCATTGGATTTACTGTGCTTCCTACTAGAGCTTTTCCTATGATTTTTCGCCCTACGATCAAACAAGTCCTCTGTATCCTCCAAGCGTCTCTTATGTCTGTTGGTTTTTCCCATTTTCCTGCTTCGTCTAAATATAATATGTGTAATTTCTCACCATCGTATGCATTATTAGTTGTGTTTTTCCAATTAATTACAGTGTTAAGAGCTTCACCTGTTTGAGCTGTTTTATTTTTTTTAGTAATACGTTTTGAAGGTTCTCTAAAAGCTAATTCCATACGAGGGTTAGTTGTTCCATCTTGTATAGGTTTAAAGAAAAAAGGATAGTTTCTAAACATAAAAACCACCTTCTTCATAAAAATGTTTTCTTGGGCGTCTTTACCTGTTTTTGACTGTATCCCCATAAGCTTATCTTTAACTTGTGTAGCTTCATCAACAAGTACAGCAGAACATATATTGGTGTAGCCAGAACGACGACACTTAGTATAAAGCTGACCAATACAACGAGTATCAGTCTCGCAAGCAGCCATATGTAAAAATATCTCACGTTGAAAATTTAAATAATATGGATAGCCAATATCTAGCTTAGTCCATTGTAGCATCATATAATGCCGCCCCGTAATATATGTAGCTGCACCGTTGTTATAAAACCAAAAACCCTCACGCCTACGCCGAAACTCTTCTTCGATATATGGACGAAACTTTTCTCTAAACTCTCTTGGCATTTCCGCCCACTCATCCATAGAACGAATACGAAACAATTCTTTCGGCATAGATATCCTTCTCCACATTTGCACAGAGTCTGATTCTTTATATCCGAAAATTTCTTTCTTAGGCGGCCTTTTTGGAAGACAAATGAGTAACCCACCGAGTTCAATAATTTCACCTTCCGTACCGTTGGGACAAATTTTGACAGCAGGTTCTTCATAGTCTTTTACGTCTAATAAGACACTCATTAATAGCTACTACCGTTACGGTTCATTCTACCTAAAGAAGGAAATCCTGTTTTAGGGTGTGCTAGCTCCATGGTTTTACCGCAAGGACATTGAGCGGAACTTACTATTTTCCCGTCTTTCACCGATATTGTCACCTTACTTATCTCTTCTTCGCGATCCGAACAACTACATTTATACTTCGCCATCTTATTAAAATTTTGCTTTAACGTAACCCCACTTATGTTTATATGGAGACATATACTTTGGGGTTGGACCATCACAACACCATTCTCCTGCACCTCCCCAGGGATCTATACACCAACATTGATTATACTTACGTGCTTGAGATCGTCTGTGTTTATTTTGCACAGAACATGACGCTAATAATATAGCCGCCATGAGGATAAGAAAATATTTCATTATATATAATTTTATTTACGTTTAGAACCTTTTAGTCTAGACCTTTCTTTTCTACCTCTATTTTTAGATTTAGATTCTATTTTAATTTTATTCCCTTTATGATGAATATCTTTTCCATCACCTTTTCTTACTTTACCCTTTTTGACAGCATACCTTCTCCTTTTATTTCTTGCAGCACGATTTTTTTTCTCCTTAATAGAAGATTGAAATTTTTTATACTCCTTCTTGTAATTTCTTTTCTTTTTTAAAGCTCTCATAACTCTTGCAAGTTACTATTATTATTCCTTCTATTATATGTAACTATCCTATGACAATTAGAACATCTTACTTCACATTTATCTATTTCTTTTTGTATACTTTTTATACTGTAAGATTCATAAACCATATCAGAAACACATCTATGCTTATTGTCTTCTATATGATCAAAATCTAAAACAAGATGGTTTGATTCTCCACAATCAATACAACTTGATTCTTTTTTTATATTTTCTACATAAAGCCTGTTTTTATTTCTTTGCTTAATATTTCTCTCTTTAGACCTTTTTATAATCTTTTCTTTATTAGCTTCATAATGACGTTTTGATGCAGCTGCTTGTTTTTTAAGGTCTTTGTATCCCATTACTTAGAGAATCTTTCAGCAAACCCCCCAGTATAGTCTTGTGTACTTCCTATTTCTCCGCTTGTTTTTAAATCCTTTACCATCTGATCTAATCTTTGTCTTTCTATAATAAGCTCTTTACAATCAGTAGCAGTTTGTTTAATAGATTGAAGTTCAGCCTTTCTTGCACTACCATTAATCTCTGGATCAACAGGCTTCTTAATCTCTTCTATCATATTATCTATAGCTTCCTCCATACTTTTCATAAGTCTTTGAGAAGCAGATATAGTAGTAAATTTACTTTTGCTCATCTAAATCATAAATAAAAATCGGGGTTTTTTCACCTACATAAGCTCCACCTATATTGTAGGAAAAATGCTCAATGGCTTCTTCCCACTCCATCCCATCCTCCATAAGGATTTCAATTATTCTATGAACACTATATACTGTTTTAGGTTCTGCTCCATAACTTATACCAACTACAGCTTCATTTAATCCATCAGCTAAAAGGCATTCATTAGTTTCAAGCTCTTCCCATAATTCTACTTTGTCAAACATTTTTATTTAATTTAAAATATACATTAAGTCTTCCGCACGAGTGCGATAATATTCTTTACCATCTATTTTTATACGATAATCTCTATCCCTTCCAAATCCAACAATATCACCTGCAAATACACCTAACTCTTTTAACCAAGGAGTATTAAAAGATACTTTTCCTTTAGAGGGTAATTGTTTTTTTAAAGAAACAATTTCTATAACATCAGACTTAATATCCAAGTCCTCATCAACAGGCTCTAATAAAGCCCATCCTGCTAAAGGTTTTATTTCTCCAGTATCTTTAGATTTGTAAGCTATTGCTTGATTGTTTATTGTATGTTCATCATCATATCGGATTAAATAATGATCGTCTACACCAGTTAAGGCTTGCCCTTTATTAACTACAACAAGATGATGAAAGTATATAGTATCACCTGTTTTTACACCTGTATTATATTTCATAGGTGCACACACTACAGGACCTTCAGTAATTCTGTGTTCAAATTCTCCACCTTCAAATTTAGAATCTACATATAACTCAAAACCACTTTCAGTAGTAATAGTATCTTTAATGATTTTTTTTAACTCAACAATAAATAGATTTAATGTTTTCATTTTTTGTAAGGGAATATTTTATTTAATTGTTCTTGTCTTTTATTACACCCACAATCTTCTGGCGCTAACTTATTTAAACCAGTAGTTTTTGTAAATTTAGCTACTGTGTCTCCAAATCCTTTACTTTTAATTGTTTTCATTAATATCCTCCAGATCCGCTAGAACCTCCAGAACTAGATCGTGTAGATGTTCCGCTGTATATAGATTTAATAGCTGTTTGTTGAGTTCTATCGTCAGAAAGTTTTCGCATAATTTTTTGAACTAAAAGTTCTGCCGTTCTATTTAAAGGAGTCAGTCTCTCGTGATATTCTGTTTTATGGAACCCACCAACCATAGCTCCTCGATTAATGTGAACGTGATACGCACCAATATATTCGGATCCATCTGGCAATTTAAATTCACCTCCAGCAGTATATAGTTCAGTTCTTACCATTTAAAAATTACAATCAAATTCTAACATACAAGGCATATCGTCTACACTTTTCCATAAAGCCTGAGAGCTATCCTTTTCATCTTGTAAATATACTAAATATCTGTTTTTACCGTACCTGTGAAGATGTTTTTCATCACGAACTATTGCGCTAACCTCTCCTTTACCTGCTCTCATACCTACATAATAGGCCATAGCATCTTTGGGGTCTTTCCCAATAATAATTTTTCTAATAATTCCTTCCATTTTATTCTAATTCTATTCCAGTTCCATCTAGCAAATTTCCTAGATCTCTATTATCTAATTCATCCTTATCATCAATGTCATATGTCTGAAATATAAAATCTTGTATTTCTAATAATTCATCAATATCCTGTATGTTGTAACTATACATTGCATTAAGCTTTGATATGTTACCATTTAAAGGATCAACTAATCCTGCAAACATAATGGAAATAAACCTGTCTTCTACATCATACTGCTTTGCTAAAGCCTCTGCTTCAAACATAAGTCTCTGCATATGAAGTAAGAATTCAAAGTCTTTTGTCATAGTTTTGCTTTAATACAAATTTAATACAAATGCCTAAAAGTAAAATATCGAGAAAAATCTTATTTAGAGACTTTGCTAAACAAGATAAGAAATATATTAACAACAACTATCTTAAAAACTTAAAAGTTTTAAAGAGTAAATACTCGGAAAAATTAGAAATGGATTTTTCTAAAATAGAGTTTATGTTATGGGCATATGACTTACAGTTTTTTACTTTAGATTATGCTAGCAAAAGTTTTGAATCGAGCAGATCTAATATAGGTAAAAGATATGTTTATCCATTAGTTAGACACGGATACATATATAAACACTTTGATAAACTAACACCTTCAGACACATATGAAGACCATTTATTTAGAGATGAAACTAAATATAACTATAGAGTAAGATATGCTTTAACGCAGAAAGCTAGGTTACTCGTACAAAGAATATACCGAGAGCTAGATCGTTAAGCAGGCAAGGTCCGATATGTCACATCTTCAGTATACCAATCTCCGTCAGTATCTCTTAACACAACCATTATCTCTGCATGTGTGTACGTTGTCTTCCCATCTAAAAACGATGGTTGATCTCCTCTATACTTAACTAAGGCTTTACTTCCGTCCTTGCTGTAGCGTAACATATTAGCATTGCGATTATCTAGCTGAGAAAAATCTATCACAGAATCTTTATCCGTGATCTCTGTTGTATTTAGTATTACGTATGTAGTATCCATAATTGTTTTATTAAGGTGTATCAGAGCTAAATGTTGGTCCACCAGAAGTTAAACCTGGGAAACCTTTTAGTTTTTCTACTTTCAAACTTCTAACGACCATATCGGCACAGTCATTAAATGAAACGTAAGTGAGGAGTGAGGCGGTGTTACTAGTGGTTACATATCTAACATTAACACCATTTCCAGAAAAAAGCGTTGAGCTTGTACCTCCTATAAAAATTTTACCTGTTACGCCAGATACTATATCAACAGTAGCTTTATATACTGTCAAAG
>Ga0070750_10000851_pt1 | contig 16932 bp, 26 predicted proteins | sample VirMetDEL_Nov_24_FD_77013 | JGI IMG/M metagenome (GOLD analysis project Ga0070750, IMG submission 77013) | Aqueous microbial communities from the Delaware River and Bay under freshwater to marine salinity gradient to study organic matter... | ecosystem: Environmental > Aquatic > Marine >...
AACCAGCTAATAAACCCGCGCCTAAGCCAAGGCCATCTCCCATTCCATCGCCATCGCCATCGCCATCGCCATCGCCGTCTCCTTTTCCATCTCCAGATCCGGCACCTTCACCAGTGCCCTGACCTGTTCCTGACCCTGTGCCAGTGCCAGTGCCATTACCTCCGCCTGTGCCGCTTTCGCCGCCATTTCAACCTGCATCGCCACCAGTTCCCGCTCCTCCAGCAGCTCCGCCAACTCCGGCACCTGCTCCGGTACCAGAACCAGCTCCTGCACCTACTCCGGCACCAGAACCAGCTCCTGATCCTGCGCCTGCACCTGCTCCGGCACCAGCTCCGGCTCCTGCTCCGGCACCAGCTCCGGCTCCTGCTCCGGCACCAGCGCCACCACCGCCGCCACCAGCGCCACCAGCGCCACCACCGCCGCCACCTCCTCCAGCAGTAGTAGCGTCACCACTATCTCCTGCGCCCGCTCCAGAGTTAACGACATCTCCTGCACCGCTACTGCTACTATCATCAGAGCCGTCACCGCCTAAAATGACTGACAGGTCAAGGCCGCCTCCTTCTAAACAACCACCCTTGACAACCGAGGTTGTCCTACCGCCTTTACCATCTGCGGTAACTACTATTTTGTCGCCATTAGCTTGGCACTCAGAAGCTAACTCTGTACCCGCTGCGGGATTAGATGCGGCTCCGCCGCCGCCAGTTGTAACGGGGTCTTCTGTTTTTGTGGTGTCTAGCCCATCATCATCAGGGTCTGGATCTTGACCGCCAAATACATAATCACTGGTATATGTTCCATTTTCCCAATCAATATCAATGACAACGCCAGTGCCTTCTATCTGAACCCTAGACGTTCCAGAAGTGCCCCACTCGCCATTTTGATCGACAAGAATAAATCCACCAAATACGCCTTCAGGATCATTTTCCCAAGGATTTGATTCAGTCCAAACAATTGGCGATCCCTCACCAGTGGAGGTAGTTTCTATTCCTGTAGAGCCAGATGGGGTTTCAACACCGCCAGTTCCGCCAGAACCTCCACCTCCACCGGGAAGACTTGCAGCATCTCCAGCAGTACTACCTGCGTCAGCCCCGCCTGCATCAGCCCCGCCTGCGTCAGCCCCGCCACCTGCTCCGCCTGTAGATGAGCCTCCACCGCCACCGCTTGCACCGCCGCCATCTTCTGTCGTTGGCTCTATATTTGGTAAGGTTACTCTAGCGCCATACATTCCGGGAACAATCTGGTATTCAGTGCCGCTTGCTTGGTCAATAACAACATTGCGAGCTGTGTCTAAAATATATCCAGCCGGCAGATTAAAAGCGTTATAAGTAGTAGTGCCGTCATCATTTTCAATACCGACAGCCTGTTGGCCGCCATCAAAATCAGTGCCAGCAAGATTGACAATAAGCCCGCTTTGAGCTTCAGTAAATATCCTGTCAATTTCACTCTCTAGCGCAGCCCCTCCACCTGTTCCGCCAGCCATCAACCCCGGAAGCCCATCCGCAACAGCTTCAACTGCCGCACTTAAAGTCTCGCTTGACCGAATAACATCTTTAACGCCTTTTGGTAGCTGAGCAAGAACGTCCGATCCAGTAACATTAAGACCTGATGCAAGCGCCTGCCCTGCCGCGCCTGTAGCAAGACTAATAACAGCCGCCTTTGTTAAGGCTATAGCGTAGTCAGCAAAACTAGCGTGGTCATCGATCTTAATTGTTTTTTGATACCCAGAACCCGTCCACTTAAACTGATCGCCATCGTCGTTATAAACAGTGTCTTGAATGCCCCACTTCTGAAGTATGTCAGCGCCTTCGTTCATCCACTGCTGATAGTCACTTTGACGGGCATTACTGATATCTTGGCTTATTTTTTCTGTAACTTCTTCTTTTTCCCCCGGCCTAAATCTAAGGTCTTCACCTTCAATAACAGCAGATTCAATATCGCTACGTCGATACTCAGGATTAGCAAGCATCCAGTCTGCTGACTGAACCCATTCCTGAGAATCTTTTATATAGCCCATGTAGTTTTCAAACGACCCAAACTGCTGCTGTAACTGCCCAGAGTCTTCAAACTCTTGCAGAAGCTCGCTCTCAGTCATCTGTACAAGCTGTGATGTCTCATTAGACTCAGCAGTGCCGCCAAAAGGACTGCTAGCATCACCTTTAGCTCGACTGGTAATAACCGTGTAACTGCCTTGGTCATCAGTATCGACCACAACACCTTCCGCAGTAGTGTCTTCTGCCGTAGTGTCTTCCAACATATCCATTTGATCTAAACGAAACTGCTGAGCCTCATTTGAAATAGCAATGTTGTATTCAACGTCTTCTAAGCTAACGCCACCTTCTTTGATGGAATCAACCCAATAGTTTAAGCCCGACTTGTCTGCATCACGGCCTAAGTATTCGTTATATAAATTATTAACTGCTTGAACAGTTTTTGCTTCATTTGAAATGCTAATGTTGTATTCAACATCAGCTAAAGTAGCGCCGCCTTGGTTAATAGAGTTAAGCCAATAATTTGCGCCTGCATCATCTGCATCACGGCCTAAATACTGTTGGTACAGGGAATCAATCTGTTCGCGTGTTGCCATCTACTTCTTCCCCTTTAACGCAAGCAACTTATCAGCACCACGAATACCAAAAGATGCAGATACAGCCATAAACAAAAGATACTGATACCAGTCAGGAAGCCTATTTAGTTCTTCAAAGGCAATGCCTATTCGATCTAGTATCTCTATGTCATTCATACTAATGCCCCACATAAGCGCAACCACGGGCGCTGACAGCAGCAAAGTAAACCACTCGTCCTTCCATGAAGTAGCACTAGCAGTAGCCATCAACTGCTCCCACGATGCCGTAGTCTTGATTACCTCAAGTTTGGCATTGTGTATTGCCTTCTTTTCTTCAGACTTGTTTTTAATCACCTGTCCAAAGATGTCAGCAATCGGAGCTATCAATGCAGTCCACATAACTTACTTCACCATGTAAACAACAAAGGATATACACGCACTGACAACAATCCAAAAGAATCGCTCAGCATTTTTAACGGAGCTTGAGTTAGCTAACACAGCGCCCTCTAGCTCCCGTATATCATCTTCCTGATCGTCTAGGCGTTTCTCATGCCTATCCATGCGCTTGAACACAGATAGGATCTGCTCTTCGACGCGAGCAATCTGTGATACAGCTTCAGTCAGCTTGTCGAGCTTCTGCTCAATTCGATCCAGTCTATGTTCTTCCATCGGGTTCATTTCTTTCGCTATTCAGGTTTTTCGGGCCATGTAACTTCTTGCGGAAAACCTTCCTGTTGTGGCACATCTCGTAACGCCTGCCTGTACGCTGTCATAGCGTCTGACATGGTTACATCGGACAGCCCATAGTGGTCTGTTTCCTTTAGCAAATCGTCCCGTGTAGCGCGTTCTGTAGCCGCTAAGGTTGCGGTATTTGCTGCATCGTAGGCGTCAATCTGATCCTGCACAGTCACTACGTTAGTAGTCGTTACGCCCTCTTCGTCAGTGACCTCTTCTTCGTACTCAGTGAACATATCTCGCTCTGTCCATGCGTACACCCAGTTGTCATTAGCGTCTTGCTCTACACCATCACGCACTACAACCTTGTAGTCACCAGAAGGCTCTGGCTGAGGTGATGTTAGTACTGGGTCAATACCTAGACCGTCACAAGTAGCTTCAGTCCAGACCTTGGGTAAAGATGTGTTGGGATGATCGCTTCGAATTTGGCCTTGAGTTTTGACCTCACCCGTTGATCTGATGCGATATTCAGACATAGTTGATTCTCCTATGCTATTGCGTAAAACATGTAAGTGCCGCCAGAAGTGTTAACATCATTACCAGCCGCGTTTGTGATAGTAAAACCACTTGATAGTGGGTCTATCCAATCTGTGGTTGAGACGGGTGCATCTTGGCTGCTAAGTCTAAGATAAGGCTCAGTGCCAGCTACAATGCCTTGCACAGAGTCCCACACATACCAATTACTAACATCGTCTGCCCACTTAATCAGCACAAACCTAGCGCCGTTGGTAAAGCCGCAGTCTACGTTTACGTTACTGCTTGTGCCTGTGCCTGTGTAGGTTCCTATTTTTGATATGCCGGGGACTGAAGCAAATAGATAAGCAATCATTGGTTCAGGATTAAAGTTGGTAGTAGCACTGTCACCAACGGTAAAATGAGTGCTAGTAGGGGATGTGTTATTCCAAGAAGAAGTATCCGCAGTAAAAGCACCACCGTCGTTTAGTTGAGCAACCTTAGTATTACCTTGAGATGCCAAATAAACTGCCCAAGGTCTAGTTTGGCTGCGGCACTTTACCCACATCATTTCTGGAACTGCGCCTAAGTTGTGAGATATCTGCCTTGCCGTTTGATTACCCGTATAAGTTACAACATCAAAAAACCCCGGCGCTCTGCGGAATCCATAACTCATGTAGTCGGCCCATGTATAGCCGGTAAAAAACTGAGTCATTGAATCCCAAGCATAATTTGCATGACTCGATTCTGCAGGGTAGTTAACAAAACCAGTATAAGCCCCTTGCGTCAGTCTGGCTCCAACATACCATCCCCCAGAACCTGTTGTGTTATGTGTAAAACCAAAGTCCGCGGGGAAGCCGGGAGTTATCTTATTACCGCTTGTGGGTTTATCTAGGCCAAGAAGCTGAGTAGCCGCAAACTCTGATGCTGGCTTGTGAGGTCTGCGGATGGCCATGTAGATGTGGCTTGCACCACTTGCATTTATATCGCCGTCTGCATTGACTATTTGAAAGCCAGTAGATGTAAAATCCACTATGTTTTGATTGTTTGTTTCTGCACTAGAACCGTTTGCGTATAAAAGAGCGTCATTACCGCCAGTTGCTACTCCTCGCATATTGTCGTACATATACCAGCCCGCAGAACCTGACGATTTTTTAATCATCAACCACTGAGGCTCAAATCCAAGATCAACCGTAGGGCCGGTACTACTACCGTTACCCGTATAGCTACCACACTTAATAATGGCTTCGTCAGAATCTTCACCAAAGTCTTGGGCATCGTGGGCAAATAAGTAGGCAACATAAGAAGCACCTAGCCTGTTTGTTTGGTCAGCAGTGTCAGAGTTTTGTCGTACCGCAAAATGCGTAGATGTTTGGTTAGCGTTTGTAGCAAAACCTTGGTATCCACCAAAATCAGCATCATTGTCTAGGAATCCAGTAGACGCAAAGTAAGCATTATCATCAGCTACGCCCCTATGCCATGTGTACCAGCTATTTGAGCTATCAAGTCTTTTTGTAATAATCATCCCCGGCGCAACACCTAAATTATGCGGGATGTTCCTGTGAGTAGGTGACCCGCCAGTTGTGTCTCCCGTCCCCGTATAAGTAACAACATCAAAAAACCCCGGTTGCTTGCGGAATGTCCACGTTACAAACTTATCGCTTGATCCGTCATACGAGCTACTGGGTGCAAATGTAAAGCCGTCACTGTTAAACGAGGCCACTCCGTTAGGATAGCCTGATGTTTGAGCGGCATTACTGTTGGAGTTTAGTCGCTTTAAAGTACCTCGTTCGGTGTCGTGTAAATAATGGGCTTGACTTGTGGTTCTGCTTTTATGCCAAACCAGCCCTCCTTCTCCAGAAAGGTCAATACCGTTGGTTATAGTCACGGCTGAACCGGGGCCTTTGTACACATCCGTAGAAAACACATCGTCAACGTAAACAGGGCCACCACCAGCAGCGCCAGCAGCAGCCTGCAACCCTTTTAAAGCTGATCTACTCATGCTAGTGCCTGCCCTGCAGTAAAGCCGTAGTAAGTAGTGCCACCGTCATGCGTAATAAATACAAAGTAATCAACCGCATTAGCCGTGGCTGTTAGTGTTGGTGCTGTAGCTGCAGGCCAATCCACTGCTCCGGGCCATGTAACAGTAAATCCAGAAGCACTTCCGTCTTGTACTAGCTTCAAGGTAAACGCTGAAAACTTACCGCTGGCAGCAGGGTTGCTAAACGTAAACGTAGTGTTCTCTGTCAACGTGTGGCTAAAGTTAGTACCCGTTCTGAGGTTTACAGCCGTAGCGTTTGAAGAAGACGTAACTGCTACGTACTCTTCTGAAATGCCATCATCAAAAGTTGCTACACCGTTAGCGTCAGTAGTAACAAGACCTGATGCTTGTGTAAGACCTAAAGTGTCTGGTAGCTTTACCGTGTAGGTTGCTGCGGCACTGTGTGCTGGGCCTTGAACAGTTACACCGTGGCTGTTGTTTTCGCAGTTAAAACGAATTGTTCCAGCGTTAGTGTTGCCGTATAGCTCTGTATAACCAGTGCCGTTTGGAAACAGCTGAATGTTGCCGTTAGTATTTGTAGACGAAATAGCGTTACCGTCTAGCTTAATGTTATCTCCAGCTAGAGATCCTGTAATTGCAACATTGCCTGAATACGTAGCGGTAACATAACCGCCCGTATCAATCAGGTAACTAGCTGAGTTCCACGCTGTAGACCCGTCACCCGCCTTAACCTTGAGAGTATCTGTTTCAAGACCTAACTCGCCTTGAGCTAGTGTTGGATTAGCAGAAGACCAGTTAGACGCTGTATCCCTGCGTATTTGAATTATGCTTGCCATGATTATGCACCGCCTCCGTTAAAATTCTGAGCTGTAAGGTAAGTTGAATTAGCAAAACCACCATCCAGCCCTGCACCGGATGAACCCGCAATAAACTTTGATGTGCCACTATCAAACACCAAAACCTGACCCTCTGTTGCGGCAGGGGTTAAGTTAACGTCAGAAAGATCATCAAGAGATGCTGTTGATGCAAGAGATGCTGCTAGTATTCGTGCAGTAAGAGTTGCTGTAGTGGGTAGGGTTGTGTCGTTACTTACAAAAGTTTCTGAGGATGTAATGACAGCAGCGCCATTAATATCAGTAAACGCTACGCTAGTTAAGTAACCTGCAGAAGCATGGTTGCCCCATCCGTAAGCTGTATTCCAGTTAGATATACTGAGATTAGAACCCGTAACAGCCCCAGAGAAAGTACCCGTAGTTCCTGCAACAGCTGCAAACGTCCCTGCTGCGGGAGTAGAACCGCCAATAACTGTGTTATCAATAGTACCAGCGTTGATGTCTGCTGTTGTAGCAGTAAGAGAAGTAAAAGTTCCTGCGGCTGGTGTTGATCCACCAATGGTTACGTTATCTAGCGCACCGCCGTTAAGATCAATAGTGCCTGCAGTAACAGTACCAGAGACGCTAACATCAGCAAAAGTAGCTGTACCAGTAAACGTAGGGCCAGCGAGGTCTGCTTTAGTCGCTACGGCTGTAGCAATAGCGTTAAATTCAGTATCAAACTCAGAACCACGAACAACCTTATTGGTATCACCAGTAGGTAACGAGTCCTTAGCTGTAAAGTTTGTTGACTTTGTATAGTTGGACATAATTTTTCCTATCCGCTCGTCTTTTAATTAAACGCCCGCGTACAGGCACTTAAGTAAAAGGGGGCCGAAGCCCCCGTAAGGTTTACGCAGACGGTACTGCGAGGACAAAACCAGCTTCTGGGCGATACACCTGAACACCATACAGGGTGTCGGCGGTGTACAGCGTAGAGAGGTACTCCTGCTTGTACTGGGTCTGTGAGCGAACAGCCATCTGCTCTGCCATCACAACAGCTTCGCTGTGGAACAGCAGGGCTGCGCGAGTGTCAACGCTAGATGCAGTGTTGTCACCAGCGGCTTCAATAGTTCGGCAGTTAGCAGAAACGTAAACGTCTACGCCATACAGGTTGCCGATCAAGCCGTTGTTGACAGTACCACCGGATACGAAGTCAGAAGAAACGTATCGGTCGATACCCATAATCGCATTGCGCGTGGCAGGCGGGATAATGAGGTTACGGCCTTCCATCGGCACGTTGTTGTCATCCATCTTCTGGATCATGTCACGGAAGAATGCGTCCGTGAACTCGTCACCAGCTACCAGAGTATCGTCGGTGTACTGAGTAGTAGTGCCGCCATCATTGAAGAAACAACCAGTGTGCTGGTAGTCAGTAGCAGCAGGGCTAAATACAACAGCGCCGCCGTCACCAAAACCAGTACCAGCTGCGTGCAGATCGTTATCGACCTGTACAGCCAGAGCATAACCAGCATCTTCAGTATAGAACTGACGCAGAGAAGACAGAGCCTGTACCTCTACGATGTCCTCGATCAGACGCGAGTACTCAAAGTGCCGGTTAATAGTAACCTGCAGCTCTGACTCGGTGTTTGCAATGATAGTTACCGCAGTATCAGCCGCTTTAGCATTGGCATCGCCGCGAGTAGGCTTAGGGATATGAATAACGTCACCCTTCTTGCCAGTCATAGCGAGACGCTTGACAAGGGGTGCCATCTTCAAGTTCTTTTGATAAGCAGCAATAATCTCATCTGACCAGATTTCTGGTACAAAAGTTGCCGCTTCTGTTAGGGCGGTGTTACCCGCCGCGCCGGGGTAAGTTGCTGTAGCCATGATAAATCTCCTTTAAAGGCTATTTAACTCGACCCTCCGCGTATGCTTTTAATATCTCATCAGATAAAGCGTTGTAACGGTCAGGGTCGGTCTTCATCAATTTAATAATGTCAGCACGACGATAAACTTTCTTCCTTGACCCTTCAGCTGCTCCGCGAGCATTGCCTGTGTTAGCTGATTTAACTGCACTTTGACGCGCTACCTTTTCTGCCTGAGCAGTTTGCTGAACAACTTGATTCTTCTCTTTCCAGAGATTAAACAACTCATTCGCGGCATCGTAGTCATAGCCCTTATCCGCCTGAACAAACAATTGTGTTCGGACTTTCGACCCCTTAATCCACTCAGCAAACTTTGTGTCCTGCAAAATACTTTCCATGTCAGGATGACTGGATTTCAATTGAGCTAACGCTGTCTGCTGTTTGTACTGCTGTGTGTAAGCCTCGGCTTCCCTGATCTTGGGGTGATTGTCTATTGCTCGGTTTACAGCCGTTTGAGGATCAACAAAAAAATCAACATCGTCTTTGTTGTCATCATCCTGCTGTGTTTCAGGTGCTGGTGAGGGTTGTGTCTGAATGTAGCTATCAACCAGATCCCGCAACTCGCTAACTTCTTTGCGTGTTTCCCCGACTTCAGCACTTTGCTTGCCTGAAAATCGCTCAAGTTCTTGGTGCATCTGCACTAATTCTTCAACAGATTTACCTTGATACTTGTCTGGAACACTAGATTCTTGAGATTGTTCCTCTTCTGGAGTCTCAACAGAATCTTCAATTAGCTCGTCGGTTGTTTCGGTTTCCTCTACGTCCTGACGCCCGTCAATTAGTGTCGCTCTTGACATCATTAAATAGCCCCGCCTTTTGTAAGGTTATGGAGATTACACATTGGTTAGCCCTCCTCTCGGCGAGCCTCCCTACCTCGTCGCCCAGCTTCTTCGTGTTCTCGCACCCACTTCATGTGCCTGCCGGGAAAATCTCCGGTAGATCCATCTAGTACACACCTTGTCGCCGAAACGATTTTTGTAGCATTGGCGCCACAACCGCACCTACTGGTTGTAGTTGTGCCTTCTACAAATTCTTCAAAGATATGACCATTCTCACAACGAAAGTCAAATACCTTCATTTTCTTTCTCTAGCTCGCTAAAGCTAGTTTCCATGTTGTTTTCAAAGTTCAACAAATATGCCAACACTTTCAGCTGACCCTTACGAATAAACAGGTCTTCGCTGTCTTTCGTGTTCTCAACGCTGTTAATTAGCATAGCGTTTTGATTTAGCTCTTCGATTAACTGTTTCCAGCCTTCTGTCCGGAACAGGTCAAAGTACTTGTTGTAATACTCTTCTACTTCTTTATCCAATGAGGCCATAAGGTTATCTCAAAGTTGCGTTGTATATCTTTGCGGAATAAACGTCAAGTTTTCTTCGTTGTCTTTCGCCTGCGACCCGATGCAGTAACCGCATATTTAACTCGTTTTGGCCCTGTTTTCTTGGCCTTAGCAGCATCTTTCTCTGCCTTTGTCATTTTTGCGGCTACTTTTTTGGGCCTACAGGCTGGGTATGGACGCTTTGAGCCTTTAGCCTTTTTACGACCACAAGGTTTTCCAGTCTTAATATCAACCCATTCCTCGTTAAACCACTTGGTTAAGCCGTCCTTTGACTTAGGCATACGTCCCACCGCGCTTTTTATACTCCCGCACTAGCCACGCATTGGCATAAGCGCTGGGGTATACGTCAAACTTCTTCTTAGCCTCCGCCTTCACGCGAGCATATAACGCCTTATTCTTGGGCGTTGGGCTACCTGATTTCTTTTTTGGCTTAGCCTTTTTTTTGGCAGGCATTACTTCTTCTTCTTCTTTTTCTTTTTCGGCGGCATAGACCTAACAACCTGCTTTGAACCCTTACTATACGCCATAACAGCCTCCTATTTACCCTTGTGGACTTTTTGAACTTTAAACTCCGCTGACTGAGACGCGCCTTTGTGCGGCTTATAACCGCCAGCCGGGTTTTTCATCAACTTATATTCCTTACCATCTTTCATCCAATGATAGCCTTTTGGCGCTTTAACCTTCATACCATCACCATTTTTTGCAAGACCAATATCTTGCTGTCAGCTTACTCGGAGGACTTGTATCACACTTATGCCTAGCCCGAAAAGACTTCCGCCTAGCAGGCTGGTCTTTCTTGATAGTCATTTTAGCATCGCCAAAGCGAATGGTCTTAGTCTTGTCCCCTACCTTCGCTACTACTACAAACTTCTTGGTCGGATGACTCGGGGTTCGCTTCGGCTTGTTGTACCCGCTTACGCCCGCGCGTTCCAGCTTTGGGTCTTTTTTCTTGGGCATTAACCTTCTCCTCCAAGGAGCCTAAGCGTTTCTGGAGCCATGTTATTTTGTCTTCCTGCTCCTTGAAGGCTTGGTTGATCTGGCCTAGCAGTTTGTTCATTTCCGTTGGTGTCATTAACATTGGTTGGCTTAGCCTCTAGCTGTCGTTTCTTTAAAAGCCTGTCAGCCACCTTCAACCGGCGCTCAAACTCTTTGTCTTCTTGATCGCCTTCCTTCAGGTTTCGGGTGATTGCATTGATTTTGTCAATCTCAAGCTCTTCTGGCGCGATCTGCGCCTCTACAGCAAGTTTAGCGGCTCTAGCCTGCGACTCTGCCGCCTGACCATTGAGTGCTGCCGTTTGGCTCTGCTGGAGGGCCAGCTGTGTTTGCTGGGCCATCATCGCCATCTGCTGGGCCTGTGGATTAGGTTGTCCAGCCTGTTGCATTGCCGCAATCAACTCTTCGCGGTTGCTCAGGTTCATATTGTCAATAATGCTTTGGATAAGAACAGGATACAGAGGACTGTCCTGTTGCATAGTCTGAAGTAGCTGTACTAGCTGGGTTACTTCGTATTCTCTAGCAATAATGCCCAAAGTGCTGGTGGCCGTAAACTTATAGTCAGCTACCGGATAACTTTCCGGGTCAAACTGCATATATCTGTGAGCGGCTTTAGTTACAAAAGGCAGCAAGAAAGACTGCTGGAAATTTATAAGGGTGCGCTTATGTCTTTTAATAATTGCACCGAGAGACATAGATATCCCAGCAGCAGTAGCTTCACCATTGACCTGTCCAGCGATCCCTGCGGAGTCCACAGCGCCTGTCGCTTGTTGCACCATTTGCTGAAGGCTTGCAGCTTGAGCAAAAGTAATCTGCCCCACTTGCCCAAAGTTAAATGGCTGCAAAACCTCACGCGGGTCTCCGTTCGTCAAAATCATCTTACCGGGACGGACTTCAGGCTTAGCGCCTCTAGGAAGCCGTGTAGCGTCCACAGCAAGCATTGGGTGAATAGTTAGACTCAGGGCATCAATACGCGCCCTAAGCTCTGTATCAAGCGCCTTCTGGCTGTTATAGCCTTTCTCGCAAACGCCACGACCCCAGAAGCGACCCGGCACGACATCCCAAGGGAACGCCACAACGGGTCGATCATTCATCATGTAAGGGTTTGCTTCTGCTTTCAGCAATGTTCCGCCGTTAGCAATAACCACGATAGCCTCAACGTACATAGAGTCTTCTTCGACTTCTATGTCTTCGGCTTCTAAAAGCTCGCGGGGAACAAGACCATAATACTTGGTTAGGCGAACCTTGTCATCATTATAGATTGTCAAGTCTTGATCTGGTTCAAGATCAGTATCAGCAGCAGCGGACTCAACCATACCTTCGCGGTATACACCCTGCTCTTGAAGGATCTCTACACTATGCTTGCTGACAAACTCATCGACCGCTACGCCATACGCATCCTCAACCGAGGTCGCTACGGGATCAATTAAAAAGTTCTGTGGCAATACAGGCTTTAGCTTTACGACTACACGGTCAGTAATATTGACACCAACAGCCTGAAGGTCTCCACCCATGATTGGCTCAGCCGCAGGAGCCATTTCTTTAATTTCTTCAAGAACCACCTCCCCAATGCCTGTGCCAAATACCGCTGAGTTAATCAAACATTCGGCAACCGCCTTACGAACCTTGCATGCCTCAAAATCTTCAGCAAGTTTCCTTCTAAGATACATGGCGTCTTGCTTCTGGTTGTCCAATACATCATCAGCAATATCAAACCACTTACCACGACCAAATGTAGCCTCTTCTAGCTCAGCTACGTTAGATTCTACAGCCTGCTGAAGCGCAGGAGAGATAATTCTAGAACGCTCTGATACTCTTTCAGAGTCAGCAGGATCCCATTGACCTCGCCATAACCGATAGTATTCCTCAAAACTTTCTTCGTAATTTGATTCATAGTAATCACGCCAGTTTTCACACTTGGTCATTACCCATTCTTCAAGCGACTGCTGCATAAGTAATGGATCTGGACTGTAGATTTCTTCGGCCATTTTAGTATCCCGCTACCACATCTAAGATTTCGTGGTCATCAATTTCGTATTCGTAGTCATACGCAACCTGAGCTAACTGATCTATATACGCTAAAGCATCCACTAAGTCATCATGTGTTAGCGCATCTGGAAACTGAAACAGTTGATCTAGGAATCTATTATTCCATTCGCCCCGATTTAATTGTATGTAACCATTTTCAAATCGACCCTGTAATGCCCACATCACACGGTCTGTCTTCTTTCTGTTTCCGTGTGTTAGTTCTTCTACACGGAAAAACGTGCCGTACCGCTTCATCAAATCTGATAACGGCGACATGACTGCCTGTTTTGCAATACCTTTTTCTATCCCAACGCTTACAGGACGGTAATCCCTGACGGCTTGAAATATCTTCATGGCCGTTTCGTTAAGATCCCAACGACCATAAATTATGTTTTCAACGTGCCAGCCATCAGGGCTAACCTTAGCCACTGCTATAGCTGTTTCATCTAACTTGGTGTTTTTAGTGCGCTTTTTGTTTATATCCTCAAAGCCCGCCAAGTCAACGGCGATATAATAATCGCCTTCGTCCGGCGTGTCACCAAAATGGATCCAATCTTCTTTAAACATCTCGGAGCCTCTGGCTTCAAATGACGCCATAAACTCTTGCCTAAAGGCATAACTCGACATAGATTTCTTTGCCAAATCTATTTCGCCGGGATCTAATATCGAGTTGTCATAGCTCGTAAAATGCCATGCCTTATAGGTTTCGTCGCCGTTTAGCTCCGCATACTTATAAAGTTCGTAGAAATGGTTTCTACCCATCGGAGTTCCGATAAACAACGCTGAGCCCTTTTGGTCAGCTAGCGCCGGTCTTAAAATCTGCTCCCATACATCTGGCTTCATGTCGGCGTACTCGTCCATAACGAGAAAACGTAAAGACACACCGCGCATGGTTTCTGGCCGATCAGCACCCTTAAGGCTAATAGTGGCGCCATTTACCAGCTTAATCTGAAGGTTGTTGATATGAGATCCCGCAATAACGGGGTGGCCCAACTCCATAAGGGTCTGCCACATAATATCGCGAGCCTGCCCCTGAGTTGGGGCTACATAAAATACATGGCCTTTATCTGCCTGTAGACCATTAATAATTAACATCCATGCCGCTAGGCGGGACTTCCCTGTCCGCCGCCCAGCCGCTACTACCTTGAAGCGAGTAGGATCAGAAAAAACACCCTGCTGCCAATCAAGTAGCTGTACGTTTAGGTCAGTCAAAACTAGCCTTGCCAGCCATCATCATCTTCATCATATACGCCATCACCATTCGTATCGCACGCACGTTGCCATGTCTGCATATCAAACGTGTAGCCTTCACTCCACGGTATGTACTGCTTGCACCATTCGTGTGATCCGGGCTGCAAGCCGTCCCATGGTGTTTCAACATAATCTCGCTTGACGTTAGGCGATAACACGCTGAAATAAACAGCGCCGGACGAATACTCTCGCTTAACAAAAACTATCTCATGCGTGACATATGCTTCTTCTCTTGGCTCTAGCGTGTAAGTAGAACCATCGTCATAATCAATATACGTCTGTGCAACTGCCCCTAAAGAAAACAAGCCGATTACTGCGAAAAAAACACTCTTCATTTGAAATACTCCTAGTGATTAAACAAAGTTTACAAGCGCTGGTGGTACTTCCATCAAGTCAATGGTAACTACAAACTCCATATCCGAGGATGCTTCTGTTTGAACCTTAACTACTTCGCCTTGATGCAAGACAAACATAGGGCCGCCGCCTGCATCTAAGGTTAATCTGCCTCCTCCTGATACGTTTTCCGCATCAAAGATATCAACCCTATTGCTGCCATCAGATTCAGCAAAATGCAAAGCGGCTGTTTTTGTAGAGCCTGCGTGGTTAGCAATAAAGACGTAGTAGATGATTGCGTGAAAACCTGTAGGCACAGTAAACAGTGTAGTTTCTGTCGCGTCTGTTAGCTGAACGTGCTTTGTGTATAGCATTAGTAAGTCCAGACAAGGGGCAAAGTGTCCCGAGTATCAACATGAATGAAGGTTTTGGCAACGCCAATGCCAGAAAATCCCATTTTAAAAGCAGTAGTTAATAGTATGTAGCGATGGTGGGCGTCTTCAACTCTGAGGTCAGCGGCGATGCCTTGTGCGTGCGTTCCGGGTTGGGCTTTTGCAATTTCGATTGAGTGATTAGGGTCGCGATATCCCGAGGTAACAACTAAGGGAAAGCCACATAACCCACGGAGTTCGTCTACCTTTTCCAAAAACTCAGGGTTCATGCGGTTATTGCCGGTTTCTTGGCAATCAAACTCTTCAATCCTGAAGTACTTCACCGGATTCCCCGTCAATTACACTGGATTCTTGCGGTTGGGTAATTTCTGCCGCGCCAACACCCGTAATATTGATTTGAATCGCAGATTTACCACCATTCTGAACAATATCTTTTTCAAATGCGGCTACTGGTAAGATTCTATCCATCACCAGCTTCCATGCAGCAGCCTGATTCTTGTGGTCATCATCCATCGCCGCCGCAAATATAGTATCCATCACCCGCCTAGACTTGGGTGACGCCAGCATACGGGCCTTATACTCGTTAATAATAGCCGCATCACCCTTGGGACGGCCCACTTTGTTGCGACCGCCCTTCGACTTTGTAGCTATATCTTTTCTGGTGGGTCTACCTGAAGCCTGAGTTCTGACTTTAGGCTCTTCGTCATTCGACATCATCTACTTCCGAGTTTGAATCTTCAGCTAAGTCTAACAACTTACGCAAGGTTTCTGCTATATCAGCCAGATGCTCTGCGATTTCCTCCAGAACACCACCTTGAGGCATTACTTGCCCATCATAATAATGGAGTAACCACCCATCTTAGGTAGTTCAGTCTCTTCAGGCGTAGCCTTGGCATCGTAGATGGTAGACATGCCAGCATCCTGCATGGCCTTGACCTTCTCTTTGGACTTCTCGCACATTGAGTAGTAGTCAATCGAACGATATTCAACAGTGTGATCTTTCATTTCGGATCTCCTAAAAGTTAAAGCAGGCTATTAGATGCTTGTTAGCATCCTATTAAGCCCGCCTTTCCCTCCCTATCCTATATTACTGTACAAGAAAATCAAGACTTACCAGATAACAGCTATCGTAAATAGAACAACAACCGCCAAAACAGTCATTGCTGCCTCAACATCTGTCAGATCCATTACACGGGACTTAAATTCCTTACCGATTTTCTTTACAAATTTCATATCTCCCCCTGTTACTTAGATTGTTACCGTTCGTAACATGGTAACACTTATTGTTACTGGTGTTACAAGAGGTAACAGATATCTAATTTCGGCTTTTTTTGTGTCTGGGTGGCAACTGCCGCCATCGTTACGCGCGATCGCGGGGCCGGGGGGGTCAATTTGCCAGCAAATCGCGGACTTGCGGCCGATCGGTAGCGGATGCGTGGCGGATGCTGTACGGGTGAAGGTGTGAGGCGGAATGGCACCCAATACGGCTACCAATACAGCACCCAGAAAACCCGGCTTGTAATAAATCCGGCCGCCAATCGTTTACACCCTGAACCCACAAACAGGTAAAGAAAAATGGATGTAATGACAATGGCAGCGGTAACAGTGTTTGGAATCATTCCCGGCGCAATCGTATTGGCTTTGGTAGTCTGGCAGTTATGGGATCAATGCCCATGGCGCTGAGGTTATAAGCAAACTTATTTAATATTCCGAAATATTCTTGGAATGTTTGTAATGTTTGAAAGTATCATTCGTTTGTCGGATGCAATACCGCATCGGCACCAAACACTAAACGGGGTAAAACAAAATGATGAAAAGGCGGAACAAAAATCACGATCTGACAATAGGCGAGCAATTCATGGTCATTGGGCTAATGACGCTATGGTTTGCAGCCATGACAATTCTGGCCTTTTTGGCTTATCAAACAGCAGCGGGGTTTTCACAATGATGGCGCGCAAACAATACGCCGAGCGGTGGAGTTATTCGGTTGTACACCATTCGCAGGAGTGGGATTGCTGGCTAGTCACGGCATACGATGCCGAGCACGACCAGATCGGGGACTCAGACACCTATCACCGCAAGGCTGACGCGGTAGACATGGCGCG